>Gold_p2__coassemble_2349_pt1 | contig 7463 bp, 5 predicted proteins | sample Gold_p2__metabat2_low_PE_010 | metagenome-assembled genome bin Gold_p2 | reverse complement strand
CATCTGCCTTACAAGCAGAGGGTCATAGGTTCGAGTCCTATAGCATCCACCATTTAGCGACATAAGGTCGCTTTTTTTATGCCTGAAATTAGGCATTCTAACTCCCATTCAAGCTCAATTTTAAATTTTCCTTTCAAGAATATTCAGAAGAAGCACTATGTATATTCATCAGGTGATTACTTTTTATCCTCAATGAGTCTGCCATTTATCAGGTGAAGTCGTAGAAGCTAGCCAGGCCAAACCATATCTTTCCATCAAGATTGAATTTGATATGAAGCTTTTAATGGAGATTATGACTTCATTAAATTTAGAAAAAAGTGCTCCATGTGAATGGCATTCAACCTGTCCTTCAATTGAGGTAGGTCAACTTGATGAAAGTCTGATAGAGTCAATCTACAGATTATGTTCTTTAGTAGATCATCCAGAGGGTATTGAGTTTTTAGCAAAACCTTATACAAAAGAAATTTATTACAGACTGTTAAAAGGAAAGCTAGGTTCTCTATTAACTCAATTTGCAGTTAAGGGAAATGCAACTGTAATTAGAAATATCGTCAAAGAGATCACCGATAATTACGCTCAGCCTCTTACTTTAGAGAATTTAACAGATAAATATCATATAAGTCTGCCAACTCTACATCGTCACTTTAAACATTTTACAGATATGAGTCCTATTCAGTTCCAGAAGACTTTAAGACTGCAGCAAGCAAGACAATTGATGCTAAATAAAGGTTCTAATGTCTCAACCGCAGCCTTTGAGGTAGGGTATGAGAGCGCGACTCAATTCTCAAGAGAATACTTACGTACGTATGTATGTATGGTCTTTCACTTAAAGAGGATATTAAACTGTTAAGATCAGCTTTATCTTAAAGGTGTACTCAAGATCCAAGATTAGGGACGATTTTATAGTTAACCAAACAAAAAAGGCTTGAACATAAAATGCACAAGCCTTTTAAAAGAAAAATGAACTAAATTACTTTAAGTATTCAGTTACGTTCTTTTCGATTCTTGCAGCTACATTCTGACCTTCAGCCTTAACGAACTTCTCACCGGTGATGTGTTCATATAACTCTAAGTAACGGTCGCTGATTGAGTTTACGATCTCGTCAGTCATCTCAGGAACCTGCTGACCCGCCTTACCCTGGAAACCGTTGTCCATTAACCACTCACGTACGAACTCTTTTGACAGCTGTTTTTGAGCTTCGCCCTTTGCAAAACGCTCTTCGTAACCGTCTTTATAGAAGTAACGGCTTGAATCTGGAGTATGGATCTCATCCATTAAGTAAATCTTACCGTCATGCTTACCGAACTCGTACTTAGTATCAACTAAGATTAAGCCTCGCTTTGCAGCAATCTCTGTACCACGCTTGAATAAAGCTAAGGTGTATTTTTCTAATACAGCATATTCTTCAGCAGTAGCTAAACCCTTTGCGATGATCTCTTCTTTAGAAATATCCTCATCGTGGGTACCAATTTCGCCCTTAGTGGTAGGGGTGATGATAGGCTCAGGGAACTTCTGGTTCTCTTTCATGCCTTCAGGTAGTTTTACACCGCAGATCTCTCTTACGCCACTCTTGTAAGCTCTCCATGAGCTACCGCATAAGTAACCACGAACAATCATTTCAACAGGAAAACCCTTGCACATTACACCAACGGTAACCATTGGATCTGGTGTAGCAAGTTTCCAGTTAGGGCAGATGTCTGTAGTTGCATCTAAGAACTTAGCAGCGATCTGGTTTAAAACCTGACCCTTGAAAGGAATACCACGTGGCAGAATTACGTCGAATGCTGAAATTCTGTCTGTTGCTACCATTACTAACTTTTCATCGTTGATGTTGTAAACATCACGAACTTTTCCGTGATAAACGCTCTTCTGGCCTGGAAAGTTAAAGTCTGTTTTTGTTAATGCGTTACTCATGATTTTGATTTCCAAAATAAAATCTGCTTTTAAGCCTTGTCAAATCCCAGTGTTTTGGGATTTTATACGCTCCTCTTTTGGAGGCAGAGGCAATTATACACCTTTAATGATATTAGTGATGCACAACACAATATGTCTTAATTTTGCTATCAAGTGGTGCAATAGAAGTTGTCTTAAAATCTATTTTGTAAAAAACGCAATAAAGTTTAGTGTCTGTTGCAAAAAGTGATTGACTATTTAACTTATTGAGCAATAATAGCGTTATCAGAAGAACGTGCTACCTCATGTTCTTATCATTCTCTACTTTATCCACAACAGAGAATGGCTCAATTAAGGTTAAAAGCCTTGTCAGAGCAAAGAGCCTTAGATGCTGTACAAAACATGACCTAAAAAGCAAAGCTCCTTAATCAAAAGGGCAGAAGCTTACGTCATAAGACAGTGAAACTAAGACTACTTTATTTCATATGTTTGTTTAGATTTAAATTTATAAAAGATCGCTGTAAAAAAGCGTGGAGTTAATATGACAGGCAGCTTGCTGTTTTGTATATGCTTAGCATATTTTGTTGTAGCATATTTCGTTTATGGTGGTTTCTTAAAGAGACTGTTCGCACTAGATCCAAAAAGACCTACACCTGCTAATACGCAGATCGATGGTATTGATTATGTTCCAACACCAGCAATAGTGTTATTTGGTCACCACTTTGCATCAATTGCAGGTCCAGGTCCTATCGTTGGTCCTATTATGGCTGCATACTTTGGTTGGCTCCCAGCTTTAATCTGGATTTTAGTAGGTTGTGTATTTGTAGGTGCATTCCACGATTTTGCTGCTTTAGTAATTTCAATTCGTAACAAAGGCCGTTCAATTTCCTTTGTTATGGAAAAGATGATGGGCTTTAACGGCAGACAGTTATTCTTATCATTCTGCATTCTGTGCTTAATCTTAGTTGTTGCAATTTTTACACTGTTAATTGCAGGTTTATTTGCTAAGTTCCCAGAAGTTGCAACTGCATCTATTCTGTTCATCATCATGGCACCTATCTTCTCATTAGTAACAAACAAGTTAGGTGTTTCATTAAAGAAAGCATCAGTTGTTTTCGTACCATTAGTATTCGTAGCTGTATATGTTGGTGAGGTTTACCCATTCAACATTGCAACAGCATTTGATTTAGATGCAGCAATTGTTCCAAAAGTATGGATCGCAGTTTTAGCTGTCTATATTTTCGCAGCATCAGTAATGCCAGTTCAGTGGTTGTTACAGCCTCGTGATTACTTAAATTCATGGTTACTGTATGCAATGTTAGCTTTAGGCTTTGCTGCGATCTTAGCTTACAACCCTGACATCAAGATGGATGCATTTGAAGGCTGGTCAGCTGTAACCGGTGACGGTAAGATGACAAATCTTGTACCAGCACTATTCATCTTCATTGCTTGTGGTGCTTGCTCAGGCTTCCATGCACTGGTTGCATCAGGTACAACTTCAAAACAGTTAGATAACGAGAAGAATGCATTACCTGTAGGTTACGGTGCAATGCTTGTTGAAGGTATCTTAGGTGTTATGGCTCTAGTTGCTGTAATGTCAATGGACAGAGGCGTATTCGTAGACTTAGGTAAGAATCCTCCTGCAGCATTTGCAACAGGTATTTCAGGCTTCTGTGATGCTTTAGGTATCGACGTAGGTTATGCAAAGACCTTTATCTCTTTAGCAATTTCAGCTTTCATGATGACATCTCTTGATACTGCAACCCGTTTAGGTCGTTTCATCTGCCAAGAGTTATTCATGCCACGTGCTAAGTCAGAAGTTGATGCTGAGAACAAGAAAGTTGAGTTAGGCTTTGTTAGAAAGTGCTTTACTAACAAGTTCATCTCATCATTTGCAATTGTTTTAGTATCAATCTTAATGGCATTAAGTGGTGAGGCTTCATCATTATGGCCAATCTTTGGTGCTTCAAATCAGTTAATGTCAGCATTAACCTTACTTGTTATCACCTTATGGTTACTGTCAAAGAATGTAAACTGGTTAGTTGCATTCATTCCTATGGTATTCATGATGGTAATGAGCTTATGGGGAGTTGTTCAGGTTATCGAACAGCAGTGGAACTCTAATGGTGTTCTTGTTGCAATCGGCTTTGTATTAGTAATCATGGCTTTAATGATGGCTGCATTAGGTTGTGCAATTATTGTTCATCACTTTAAGTTACACTTCCAGAAGGAACAAGCTTAATAGACTGTTTACTTCTAATTAAAAGTTTTAATCCTATGTAAAGAGCAGTTTCGGGTAATTCTGAAGCTGCTTTTTTATAACTTAATTTTTTTGAAAATTAAGAAAATATTACAAGCCTAAAACTAAAAAACAGGTCTAATTTTTTATACCACCTCTTTGATCTGTCATTAAAATTAGCAAATCCTTTCTCTTACATGTTTTTTAACATGTTTTTAACCTTTTAGATATCTGAATTTTATCTATAAAAGCTGTTAAATAAATTTCATTTTTTGATAGACAATGCGTATTTTTTTTTATTATCGCCGGTGTTGCTAGTCGAAATTTTTTATTAACTACAAGATCGAATAATAAAGAAGACTGGGTGAGGTAGAAAATCTTATTTTAGAGACTTTCAAAGGATTAACTTGAAGTCGTTCCATCTAAATGATCTGTTCTTGTAATTTCATTTCTTCTAGCTTGTGAAATTTTAATTAACTATACGGATTAAATAATGATAAAACAAACTCACGGTGCATTGAACTTTTTAATCGCAGATTATAAGGGTGTATTAAAGAATGCTTTAATTGCATCTTCAGCTACATTCTTTGCATTAACAGCAAACGCTACTGACACAACAATCGACTTAACAGCATCAACTCCACAGCAGGATATTATCGTCAATGCAGGGGATACTGTAACCTTAAATAACGGCAAAACAGCCTTTACCGAAGATGCTCCTTATACAGCATCAAAGATTACCGTTGCTGATGGTGGTACTTTAAAGATCACTAATGGTGGTAATTTTAAGGTTGATGAATTGACAGTAAAGAATACTGGTTTTTTACCTACCGGAGAGTATTACGCTGATAGTTTGCTACACAACTTTGAAGATACAAATCCTGATCGAACAACAATTTCTGTTAAAAATGCCACTTTTGAAGGTGGTACTGTATATCGTCCTATCACTATTGATAATCTGGTTGTAACGAATAATATTGATGCGTCAAATGCCTCTCTATATGGTGCCTCAGCTTATAAAATGAGAGTAACTTTTGAAGATAATTCAACTGGTAATATTCGAGATTTAGCTGTTGATGAATTACAGTTAAAGAAAGGAACAAAAGTCTTTATCAAGAATTTTTCAAAAATGGTTGGTGCAGATGGACAATTTGCAGTAAATTCTGATTTTAATAGCAATATTTCTATTTTAGCAATTAAACATGATGGTGATTTCTTTATTGGCACCTATCCAGATCCTGGTGTGGATTATGAGAATAATAGTAATGGTATTGTAGGTGCTGTTGGAACAAACTCTGCATTAGTATTTGGTGTAACTTCAGAAGCTGAAGCTGAACAAGTATTAAGAGATGCAAATCTGTTAATTACAGATACTGACGGTAAGACAAAGTTAAATGAGTCACAGTGGAAGGCTGTAGCGTACTTAACTAAACCTCTAACAATTAGTAAATTAGTTGTTGATGGTAATAACACCTTTGATGCAAAAACATTTACAACAGATACAAATAACTTTCCACAAACTAATTGGAGGGCTTTATCTTTAGGTGAAAATTCAGCTGTTTTCTTATCTAAAGATTTAACAAACTCTATTGCTTACTCAGGTGATGTATCTGATACTGCTGCTATTGCTCAAATCACACCTGCTATGGACTTAGGTACAGCAGGACGTGTTTACTATCATAATTCTTCAGCAATTATTTTAGACTCTGACTCTTTAAGAGCAGGTGCAAGATACAAGATCTTTAATAAAGACGTTGCTTTAGTAAACAGAGACGGTCGTTTAGATAACAGCTTAGAAGATAGCTTAACTGTAAAATCAAGAAACGGTAACTTTGTAACCCGTGTTAAGGTAAATTCAATTTCTAAGGTTACTATTGACGGTTTAACCATTGCACCATCAACTAATACCAGTTCGGGCTCTGGCACTGGTTCTGATAATATTAACAACGGTGGCAATACCACAACACCTAGCAATCCAGCAACACCGGTACAGCCAAGCAACCCAGCAACACCAGTACAGCCAAGCAATCCATCAGCAGGTGGCAATACTTCAGGCTCAACTGAGGAAGTAGTAGAAGTTGCAACAAGAAACAGCTATTTCAACGTTTCTAATGCTCTTTACAATACTTTCCATGAAGCTCATCAGTTCGGCACAACAGGTTCAGGTGCTGACTTCTTATCAGCAGTAGCAGGTGAAACCTTCACCGGTGGTAAGGAAGCAGAGCAGGCAGCACGTTTAGGACAGTTAGGTGGTGTATATCAGTCAGCATTTACTGTAAGCAGTATTACAGATGACATCGTATCATCACGTAACGGTGTAGGCAGTTCAACAGGTTCACTGATTGTATCTGATAACAACAACGGCTTTGGTATCTGGTTATCACCAATGGTAAAGGTAGCAAGCTCAGATGGCTTTGATTCAGACGGTTTATCCTATGGTACAAGAGTAAGATTAACTGACTTTGCAATTGGTGCAGATTACACCTTAAATAACGGTTCCGTTTAGGTGCATACTTCCATACCGGTAACGGTAAGAGCACAGGTAAAGGCTTAGCAACACATACTGATGGTGATTTAAAGTACTACGGTGCAGGTTTATATGGTAAGTACAGCTACAATGACTTCTCATTATTAGCAGATGTATCTTATAACAAGATTACTGATGATGTAGATACCGACTTAGGCTTACAGTCATATTCAAGAGCATCAGCAAGTGTTGATACTTATATGGTAAAGGCAGGTCTAACCGGTCAGTACAACTTCAACGTAAACACTGTATCAGTAATTCCACATGCAGGAGTTCGTTACACCACCTTAAAGAGTGATGATTACTCAGTACAGGCAAATGGTCTTTACATTGCTAATGTAAAGAGTGACCGCACAAAGGTAGTATCATTCCCAGTAGGTGTAACCGTAGAGAAGGCATTTAACGTAGGTCAGTCAGACTGGAAGGTAAAACCAGCTGTTGACTTAGGTGTAAACTTCAACACAGGTGACACAGATGCAAGCTATAAGACCACCTTCATTGGTGCAAACGAAGCATCATTAAATGCAGAGATTGCAGACAGTGTTGTATACACCGCAGGTGCAGGTCTGAAGTTCTCTCATCAGAAGAATGCTGATATCGAAGCAGGCGTAGTATACGCTGCATCAGAGAACACCAATGATGTAACCTTCCACGTAAATGGCTCATATCAGTTCTAATCTGATGCCATAATCAATGTAGCCTAAAACTTAGGCTACATTAAAAAAGGATCTCAAAAATTGAGATCCTCTTTTATGTGTGCTCAGCATGAGCATTTTCTATAGGGTGTGAGTCCCGAAGTTGCC
>Gold_p2__coassemble_1576_pt1 | contig 10494 bp, 9 predicted proteins | sample Gold_p2__metabat2_low_PE_010 | metagenome-assembled genome bin Gold_p2 | reverse complement strand
GGCACGTACGGTGTTGTGAGAGGAGTGGGAGTTAATCTCTCCTCCTACTCGATTTGAAACTTAGACGGTTGTACAGATTTACAAATCAATCGAAGTAAAAGCACTTGTAGCCATGATCTTTGTTTTTTGAGTGTTGCTACCTTTTACAGATGCTGTATCAAACCAAGATAAAAGCATTTTAAGAGTATTGTCAGACACAAGCCATTGAATATGTGTTGATAACAGTCTCTTTAAGATAAACTGGCTGTCAATTCCATCAGGAACAAAGTGTTTTACTTTACAAATGGTATTTTTATCTTTTTCAATTTGCTTTTTAGCATTAGCAATTAAATTATCAAAAGTATCAATATCATTGATCAGATGAAGTTTTTTTGCATCATATACTGTAAAGATCCTGCCTTCGGCAAACTCTCTGTAATCTACTTTTTGAAGCTCGGGATGAGCATTTCTAACTATAGTAATGAATCTCTTGTAAATAGATTCAACAGATAACTGAATTTCAATTTTTTGAGACTGAGGCATTTCTCTTGCGATAGAGGTTCTAGCAAGTTCTGAGGTTTCAACACCGTCTTCATAAACACCGTACTCATTTAAGAGTTTATCTGCGCTGATACCTAAAGAAAACACTCCAATAGATCCCGTAATTGTTTCAGGACTTGCATATACATAGTCAGCTGCAGTTGAGATCCAATAAGCACCAGATGCTGCTAGACCGTTCATCGATACTGTTAGTGTTTTACCAGTTTCCTTTTTAAAGTTAAGCAACATGTTTCTAATTTTCTCAGAGGCTGTAACTGAACCACCACCTGAGTTTATGTAGAGAAGAACATTATTTACTGACTTATCTTTTCTAATATCATCTAAAACTTCTTTGATATTATCAGGGCTAAAGGTAGCAGGACTCTCTGTCTTATCTACAATATCTCCTATGCCGTAGATAACAGCAACTGAACTTAACTTTTTATCTGATTTCTTTGGTGATTCGTGATTAGATAATGAAGCTAAAGTTAAATAATCCTGATAGCCTGTAAGTTTGGGCTCAAAAATACTCTTACCCTGACCATAAAGTTTGATTAAAGAAGCATTAAAGTCCTCTTGAGACATCAGCTCATCTACAAGATTGAGTTTATTTAAAAGTTCAGCTTCACTGCCTTGGTAATTTACTAAAGTCTTAATGTAGTTATCAGGTACAGCATAGAGATTTCCAATGGAACTACCTGTATTAGGTCTTGAATTTAGAGATTTTAAGTAGGTAAGCCATAAAATGTTGAAGGCCTTGCGGTATTCTTCCTTTACCGGCTCTGACATTCTGTTAGAGGTAAATGGCTCTACAGCACTCTTAAACTCACCAGCTCTAAAGACTAAAGGGGAGAGATTAAATCTGTTTAAGAGATCTTTAAAGTAAAGAGAAGATGCTGAAAAACCTCTAAAGGTGAAACCACCTAGTGGATCTAAGATGATCTTGTCGCAAGCAGTAGCAATTAAATATGAAGAGGCGTTGTATGCGTCTGAGTAAGCATTTACCATTACGCCAGGATTTTTCTTTTTGTAATCTAAGATCGCTTTTTTTACTCTTGAAGCTACAGGCATTGGCATTCTGTCAGTTTTAGAAAAGTTAAAGTAGACAGACTTAATTCTCTTGTCGTCACTTGCTGTATTTAAAGCTTCTTCAATTGATACGACATCATTGTATTCTGGTGTATTTAAGACATCAGAAAATTGCTTTGTAAATTTGGTGTACTCATTGTCAGGTTGAGGCATTTCATGAATAGTACCTGACAGATCAAAATAGAGAATTGGAGATACTGTTTTTACAGAACCGTCAGCGTTAACTGCTGTATTCTCGACTATACCCTTTGCATTATTGGCAAAATAAATTCCTGAGAATATAGCAAGAATAAGCAGTAAAAAGATTAAGTTGAAAACCAAGTTTCTAGCAAAAGTAATGATAGAGCCAATAGTAAGCAGTACTTTTCCTATACTTTTGCAGATCTTATGAGAACTGCCTGAGCTCTTTCCTTCAATAATGATAACAGGTGATTTTTCACTTTTATCAGCTGGTAAGGATTGATTATTGTTTTCTTCACTCATAATTTTTTCCAAAAATTGACAGACTAATATTAAAAAGCTACTAATGCTCATTAATATGCAGTTTGTCATACAAAAAAGACAAGATCATTTTAGATAATCTTGTCTTTTTAGGTAGCTAAATAAATTATTTTGCAGTTTTAGTGCTCTGCACAATCTTCATGACAGAACCTACCATACCTGAAACGTCAGAGAGGTTGCTAGGAACAATCAGAGTATTGTTGGTCTTAGCAAGATTCGAGAATGCATCAATATACTGCTCCGCTACCTTTAAGTTAATAGCAGTGTTTCCACCTTGCTCTTCAGATGCTTTTGCAATTAAAGAAATAGCCTGAGCGGTAGCATTTGCAATAGCAATAGTAGCCTGAGCTTTACCTTCAGCTACGTTGATTTCTGATTGCTTTTCACCTTCAGATTTAGCAATAGCAGCTTCTCTAGCACCAGTTGCTAGGTTAATCTGCTCTTGTTTTTTACCTTCAGACTCAGAAATAACAGCTCTCTTTTCACGTTCAGCGGTGATCTGTCTTTGCATTGCCTGTAAGATTACAGCAGGAGGGGTTAAATCTTTAATTTCATAACGCAGAACTTTAACACCCCAGTTTAAAGCGGCCTCATCAATTGCTGATACAACCTGATTATTGATAAGATCTCTTTCTTCAAAAGTTTCATCTAAAACCATCTTACCAATAACAGAACGTAAGGTGGTCTGAGCTAACTGAGTTACAGCGATAATGTAATTTGAAGTTCCGTAACTAGCTAGCTTTGGATCTGTAACCTGGAAATATAAAATGCCGTCAACTGATAACTGAGTGTTATCTCTGGTAATACATACTTGGCTTGGTGTATCTAGAGGAATTTCCTTTAAAGAGTGCTTATATGCAACTTTATCAATAAAAGGAATGATGAAGTTAAGACCTGGATTTAGTACCTTATGGAACTTACCTAATCTCTCAATAACCCAAGCAGTTTGCTGAGGGATGACATTGATAGATTTAAAAGCAAAGATAATTGCAATTACAATTAAGACGATTGCAACTATAAGTCCTCCTGACAAAGAGTCATCGTACATATCAAACATGATTTAATTCTCCGTAAAAGTTATTTTTTGAAACTGTTGTTATTGGAAAATTTATCCTAAGATTAATTTACTTTTTTAGGATAAGTCTCGTCCCTTCAACACGGTCGATTTTATAGACTCCGCATTCAAGAGAGCCGTTATCTGCATAAGCTGTCCAAGAAGTACCTCGATAATTTACTTTTGCACTGCCATCATCATTAACACTGCTAACATTTACAATTTGTCCTTTATCAAGGTTGTCGCACTGTGTATTAGGAGTAAGTTTTCTTAAGTTTCTTCTAAAGTAAAGTGCAATAACTACACCTAAAACAATTACTATTGCAGCAATTGTAAATTGAGAGGTAAGGGACAATCCAAACAGTGCACTTATACATGCAGCAATTGCGCCAGCACTGAAGGCTAAAAGATAGATTGTGCCTAACATCATTTCACAGCCTAGAATTACTAGAGCTACAATTAACCAAATTAAGTAATCTGACATACCTTACTCCAAAGCTATTTCTTTTTAGGTTTATTCTTAAAGATATTAAAAAATATCAGGGCAAAGAAAACTGGCACAAAAATTCTAATTAACCTTTCTGGATCATCTGAAAATACTATTAAGCTAAAGAATACGAAAATACAAGCTACAATCAAGAAAGATACTAATTGTGAGTTCTTCTTGTTTGAATTTACAGCATCCTTATTGGCAACCTTTCTTAAAGTTGTATTATTAGAATTTTGGTAAGTACTCTGCTGAGTGTGTACTTTTGCTCTCTGATTTAAATTGTTATCTGGTGTCTTGCGTACAGTAGGCCTTTCTTGAGGAGTAGATTGGATATTGATAGCTTCTTTTTGAATGTGAGTCTGATGGTTGGCATTGCTTTTGACAATGTCATTTTTTATTGCAGCTACTTTTTTCTTTTCAAGTTGCTTTACTAGAGCAACAAAGTCGCCATCTTTAGGCTCTAAAGAATAGTTGTTCATTATTTTATCCAAAACTAATAACTTGTCAGATAGTATCACAAGTTGAAAATGTATTGGATGTTATAGCAGACAAATCTTATACAAAAATTAGCTTTAACTAATTAGAAAAAATTAAATTTTTCATTCCTTTTTCACAAGTACAATTGTAAAAGAAACTGAGAACATAACTCTGTACAAAAAAATCATTTTGAAAACTGATAAAACGATCACTTTTTCTTGTATAATGTCCGATCAAATTTTACAAGTTTTGGAGGAATTTATGCTACGCATTATGGAAGAGGCTTTAACATACGATGACGTACTGTTAGTGCCTGCACATTCAACTGTTTTACCAAACACTGCAGATCTTCGTACTAGATTGACCTCCAACATTCAGTTGAACATTCCAATGATCTCATCTGCAATGGATACCGTTACCGAGTCAAACCTTGCAATTGCTCTAGCTCAGGAAGGTGGTATTGGTTTCATTCACAAGAACATGTCTATTGAAAGACAGGCTCAGGAAGTTGCTCGTGTAAAGCGTTTTGAAAACGGTATGGTAACCAAGCCTGTTACTGTTCACCCTGAGAATACCATCAATCAGGTTCGCCAGATGGCAGCTAAATATGGTTTCTACGGTTTCCCTGTAGTAGATGAGAAAGATAACCTATTAGGTATTATCACAGGTCGTGATACTCGTTTCTTAACTAATGGTGAGGTTAAGGTTCACGAGGTTATGACTCCTAAAGATCGCCTTGTTACTGTAAGAGAGAATGAGTCTCGCGAAAACGTTCAGGCTTTAATGCAGAAACATCGTATTGAGAAAGTTTTAGTAGTTGACGATGCTTTCCACTTAAAGGGACTTATTACTGTAAAAGATTTCCAGAAATCTTCAAACAAGCCAAACGCATGTAAAGATGCCTTAGGCAGATTAAGAGTAGGTGCCGCAATTGGTGCAGGCGCAGGTAATGAAGACAGAGCAAAGGCTCTTGTAGAGGCTGGTGTTGATGTTCTATTAGTTGACTCTTCACACGGTCACTCACAGGGCGTTTTAGACAGATTAAAGTGGTTACGTAAAGAATATCCTGAATTACCTATTATTGGTGGCAACGTAGCTACTGCAGCTGGTGCTTTAGCTTTAGCTGATGCTGGCGTAAGCGCAGTTAAGGTTGGTATCGGCCCTGGCTCAATTTGTACAACTAGAATTGTAACCGGTTGTGGTGTACCACAGATGACAGCTGTATCAAATGCAGTTGAAGCTTTAAAGGGTACAGATATTACCGTTATCGCTGATGGTGGTATTCGTTACTCAGGTGATATTGCAAAGGCTATAGCAGCTGGTGCTAACTGCGTAATGGTAGGTTCTATGTTCGCAGGTACCGAAGAGGCTCCTGGTGAGATTGAAATCTATCAGGGTCGTTCATTCAAGTCATACCGTGGTATGGGATCTTTAGCAGCTATGTCTAAGGGTTCTGCTGACCGTTACTTCCAGTCAGACAACGCAGCAGATAAGCTAGTTCCAGAAGGTATTGAGGGTCGTGTTGCATATAAGGGCTTATTACACAACATCATCCATCAGCAGATGGGCGGTCTACGTGCAGCTATGGGCTTAACCGGTTGTGCAACAATCGATGACTTACGTACTAAAGCTCAGTTCGTACGTATTACCAGTGCAGGTTTCCATGAGTCACATGTTCATGACGTAACCATCACTAAAGAAGCTCCAAACTACCAGAGCCACGTTTAATATTTCATGATGCACCTCTTAGCAGGTGCATTAGTCTTTTTTAAATCTATCAAGAGATTAAATTATGTCTTCACAGAACATCCATTCTGAAAAGATCCTCATCTTAGATTTCGGTTCTCAGGTGACACAGCTGATTGCCCGCCGTGTACGTGAAATCGGTGTTTACTGCGAAATTTATCCATTTGATGCAGATCTTAATTTAATTAAGAACTTCGGTGCTCAAGGTATCATCCTTTCAGGAGGTCCTGAGTCTACAACAGAAGCAGGTTCTCCTCGTGCTCCTATGTGGGTATATGAAGCAGGTGTTCCTGTTTTAGGCATTTGCTACGGCTTACAGACAATGTCTGTTCAGTTAGGTGGTAAGGTTCAAGGTTCATCAAAACGTGAATATGGTCATGCAACTGTTGAAATTAAGGCAGAGTGTCCTTTATTTGACAATCTAACTGATCATGAAGGTGAGCATAAGTTAGATGTTTGGATGTCTCATGGCGACAAAGTAACAGCTATCCCTGATGGTTTCGTTACTGTAGGTAGCACTGATACATGCCCGTATGCTGCAATTTACAACAAAGATAAGAAGTTCTTTGGTGTTCAGTTCCATCCTGAGGTAACCCACTCAAAGCAGGGCGGTGAGATCTTAAAACGTTTTGTTCTTGATGTTTGCGGTTTACACGCATTATGGTCACCAAATGCTATTATCGAAGATGCTGTTGCAAGAATTCGTGAGCAGGTAGGTGACAAGAAAGTTCTTTTAGGTTTATCAGGTGGTGTTGACTCATCTGTTACCGCATTATTGCTTCAAAAGGCTATTGGCAAACAGTTAACCTGTGTATTCGTTGATAATGGTTTATTACGTTTAAACGAAGGTGCTCAGGTAAAAGAGATGTTTGCTCCTCTTGATTTGAACTTCGTATACGCTGATGCTTCAGACAGATTCTTAGATGCTCTAAAGGGTATTTCAGATCCTGAGTTAAAGCGTAAGGCAATCGGTAAGACTTTTATTGACGTTTTTGCTGACGAGGCAAGAAAGTTAGAAGGTGTTGAGTTCTTAGCTCAAGGTACAATTTATCCTGATGTTATTGAGTCAGCTGCTGCAAAGTCTGGCAAAGCTCATGTTATTAAGTCTCATCATAATGTAGGTGGTCTACCTAAGGACTTAAAGTTCAAGTTAGTTGAACCTTTACGCGAACTTTTCAAGGATGAAGTAAGACGTATTGGTGTTGCTTTAGGTTTACCTGAGGCTATGGTAATGAGACATCCTTTCCCAGGTCCAGGTTTAGGTGTTCGTGTCTTAGGTGAAGTTAAGAAAGAATACTTAGACTTATTACGTCAGGCTGATGCTATCTTCATGGAAGAATTAAACAAGTCAGGCTGGTATCAGAAAGTAAGTCAGGCTTTTACTGTGTTCTTACCTGTACGTGCTGTAGGTGTTATGGGTGATCATCGTAGCTATGATTACGTAGTATCTTTACGTGCAGTTAAGACTATCGATTTTATGACCGCAAAATGGGCTGAGTTACCATATGATTTATTAGGTCATATCTCAAATCGTATCATTAACGAAATCAATGGTATTTCAAGAGTTGTTTACGACATCTCAGGAAAACCACCAGCAACTATTGAGTGGGAATAATTCCCCTAGGTGGTAATAAGCGTTAATTGATAGCAAGTACCGCAGTCAAAATCTGCGGTATTTTTTTTTGATTTTGTGAATATTTTGCTTATTATCAAGTTTTACAGGATCTTGATCCCTTAAAATTGTCAGATAAATTTTTGGAATTTCGATATGACAGTTATGATTACAGATACAAACAAAGACTTTAACAAATGGATTAAAATTGCTCTGCGTGATCTTGAAAAAGAGCACTGGAGTGAAGCTCAAGAAAAGATCTCTATCTTAAAAGAAGAAAATCCAAACAGCACAGAACTTTTAATTTTATGCATTTTGCTGCAGTTCAAAATTAAAGGATTAGGTGGTCTTAAAAAACTGTCAAAAGTAAGACTTAATATGATTAAGTCTACAAAAGAATATCCTTTAATTGAAAACGGTGAAGAGAGCCAAGTAAAAGATCATTTCTTAGGCATTATTGCACGTCGTGAACAAAAATTAGAACACGGAAAAAGTTCTACATCACGTCTTTCTGCTTATATTATTCCTGGTCTTGCTGTAGCTATTTTGATTTTCTCTGCAGGCGCAGTGGTAAATGACAAATTTATCAAAGATAAACCTTACGATTATCAGCCTATTGATAAGACCGAGTTAAGAAAGCTTATTAAGAACAAAAAAGTTCATCTAGACAGAATCGATACAAGCAAGATCACCGATATGAGCTACCTTTTTGCAAAGTGTGACTATATCAGCACAGATTCTGAGTACATAAGAGTAAAAAGAACATGTCGCAAAGAGGAACTTAGAAAAGATTACAAAGGCATTGAAAAGTGGAATGTGTCTTCTGTAATTAACATGCAGTCTATGTTCTTTGAAGCAGATTCCTTTAATGCGCCAATTGATGCTTGGGATGTCTCAAATGTTCAGAACATGAAAGGTATGTTCTATGAGTTAAAGAACTTTAATCAACCTCTGAATTCATGGAAAGTATCGAATGTACGAACCATGGCTTATATGTTCTTTGGAGCAAGTTCTTTTAATCAAGATCTGAGTGCGTGGGATGTTTCAAAAGTAGAGAATATGTCTAGCATGTTCTTTGGTGCAAAAACATTTAACCAACCTGTTGAAAACTGGAATGTTTCAAGAGTATCTAACATGGCTTACATGTTCAGAGAGGCAGAGAGTTTTAATCAGCCTTTAGAAAAGTGGGATCTTGCAACACTACAAAATGCTCCAGGTATGTTTACAGATGCAAAGTCATTTAACCAGCCATTAAAGAATTTTGATTTAACAGGTGTATCTTCATACAAGATGTTCTCTGGAGCAACTTCATTTAAGCAAGAATATCCAGCAGGTTGTTCTGACAACTGTTCATTCAAAAAGCAAGAGAATGAATAAGTACAGATAATCAAAGCTGAGTTCGGATAATATACAGTGAAAGAAACAAACTGCAACTTTTTAGTGAAAGGAAAAAAAGTAGTTGGTACTATTTGCTTACCAGATGGAAATACTAAAGCTCCAGTAGTGCTTTTAATTCATGGCTTTACAGGAAATCGTCATGAGTCTGTAAGCAAGTCAGCTCCTTTAGGTAAATTTTCCTTACTTGCCTCTAAATTGTCTGATGTTGGCATCGCTTCTTTACGTATTGATATGCGAGGAAGTGGGCAAAGTGATGGCTCATTAGAAGATATAACTGCTTTTACAGAATTAGAAGATGCAATTGCAGCTTGCGAGTACTTAAAGCAAAGTGAGCTTGTGGACGGTAATAAGATCTCTGTTTTAGGTCTGTCCTTTGGAGGATTGGTTGCTACAGCACTTTGTGCAAAAGACCGTAAGATAAAGTCGCTAGTTCTTTGGAATCCTGCTGTAAACATGATGGAAGTTATGCTGACTATAGCAGGTATTGCTCCTGTTATGCATGCTTGTAAAGACGAACACAGAATTTACGAGTTTGATATTTGGAATGCAAAAAGAAAACTTTGTGGAGAGTTCTTTACAAGTCTGTGCAAAATGAGTGCTCATGCAAGCATAGCAAAGTACAAAGGACCGATGTTACTACAGGTAGGTCTTAATGATCATGTAGTATGGCCTGAACCAGCACAGGCACAAGGTATTATTTCCTGCCATGAAGGAGAACATGAACTTCAAACTGTAAACGCAGGTCATGACTTTACAAATAATGGCTCTGACGAGCCACTTTTATCAGTTATTGAGAAAACAGTTTCTTTCTTAAAAGAAAAAGCTTTTTAGAACTACCACTTGTCCACATGTACCTTCTCAGATTCAAAGAGATCTCTTTGATGATTGTCGTTGTCAACTGGATAGCCAAAGGCAATTAAAGAGTGAGGTATGATGTTATCGGGAAGATTAAATTCTTCTTTTAGAGCTTGAACTCTCTCTTGCTCTGGGAAAGAACCTAACCATACAGAACCTACACCTAAAGCTTGAGCTGCTAAGATCATGTTTTGAGCGGCAATGGAGCAGTCTGTTTGCCAATAATCAGGAGCATTGCTGTAAGCTTTACTTAAGTCACCTGCTACCATTACACCAAAAGCTGCGTGTGTAAGTGGTGTGGCATAAGGTCCATTAGCTTTAGCCATACGTTCTAGAATATCCTTCCTTTTAGTGACTAAAAATTGCCAAGGTCTGCAGTTAACAGCAGAAGGACCGCTCATAGCAGCTTGCAAGATGGTATGAATATCAGATTCAGGGACTTCTTTATCTTTGAATTTTCTAACTGAGTGTCTGGAGAATATGCAATCTAAAGTTTCCAAGGGTACTCCTAATAGAAATTGATGAATACATTTATTGTTAAGTATAGTTTACCTGTCAAGTGTTAATATTTAGTGTTAATGAATATGTGGAATATGCATAAAATGACGATTGAGGATAGAACTAACATCCTGAAATTTCAGATGTAAAAAAGAAAAATCTGAAATAGAAATTCTAAAAAATTTTTTAAAGGTCTTCTTACAGCATAGGAAAGCCAAAAGGTAAAAAAAAAGAGAAAGAAAGATTAAGACAATG
>Gold_p2__coassemble_1500_pt1 | contig 10875 bp, 9 predicted proteins | sample Gold_p2__metabat2_low_PE_010 | metagenome-assembled genome bin Gold_p2 | reverse complement strand
TACACAGTTAATCTGTTTTTAGCATCTTCAGCTTAGTGGGTCCACACCATTAAAATCGGCTACCTTATCTTCATCAAATAAGTCATAGGCAAGATTTACTGATTTCTGAAAACCTGATTCGATTCTTATGTATTTATGTAATAGATCTGCCATGATTATTTTCCGTTAATTGATTTGTAATACAGTTCTAAACTATCGATAAAAGTTAATTTCTTTTTTAGTTTTATAACATCAAGTCCTGCCGTTCTGATGACAGTTATAAGATTTAACTTTTCTAGGGAATCTAAAATTTTTGATAAGGCGAGTATGTCCAAATTAAACAGCCTTCCAATGCTGTTTTCTTGTGAGAGCAGTTCACTGATTTTTATCTCTGTTTTACCTTGACTTCCATATTTTTTATTAATCAAAGCAAAAAAAACGTAAGGAGAGACAGAGTCTATAGCAACTTGAGATTTTTTAAAAATTCTGTCTTTCCCTTTACTTGAATCAGCAATTTCGATTAACCCTAATTCATCTAAAGGACATTCGATGTTACTTTCTGGATTTACCTTTGTTGGATTTAATTTTTTTCTTAATACGTAAGTGTTGATTAAACAATTAAAATCATCTTCTAAAGAAGAAGTTGCAGGATGTTCATTATTCATCTCAGCGAACTTACTGAGTCCAATTACAAAATCTTCTTTGTTAAATTCTGATAACTCCAACTCGTTGAAAAAGTAGTACCATGCTGGAGCTAGCTCCTTATTAGAAGCCAAAAGATAGTGAACAATACAAATAGTTCCAATTTCTTCGAAATATTTATCATTGTCAAATATTGTTTGTCCTTCTTCTGTGGGCTTTTGTACCTTTATTCTAGGAAAATTAGGATCTTTTTGATCTTCTCTAGTTAAGCAAGTTGCTTGTAACCAATATCTTAAAGATTTGACCATATTTGTTCCTATTCCAAGAACATCAACAGGATTCTTCTGCTTTCCTGTAAAAATACTAGGATCACTGATAACATTTTTTAGCCCTTTATAAAGCCAGCCTTTTCTGATAAAAAATGTCTCATGAGCTCTAAATTTCATTTTAATCTACCTGTTTAAATTTGATTGTTCTTAGGTACTTATCCATTAAACAACCACCATCTAAATATTTTGCAGTTACGCATGCTTTGCAATGTTTGCACTTAAGTTCGTTAATCTTATATTTACCAGCAATGATTGTTATAGCTCCAAACTTACAAACAGACTCACATTTCAGGCACTTTCTGCACGCATTAAATTTTTTAATTTGGTAAGAGACCATCCTTTGTAAATTATTATGATCTTTTACATTCATTGTTTTAATTTTTACAGAATGTTCAAATTCTGAATTATTAAAAGGTTGTATTGAAAGAATCGGTATATTTGTTTTGTAGTCCAATACAATCACTTCGTTAATGAGCTTTCTTCCTAACTCTTTTGAAACCTTTCCAAAAGGAACAAATAAATTTAAAAAGTCATCATCGACAGCCTTGTTTATTTGGTAAATTTTTGCGTTTTCTTCTGAGGTACAATTAGTGTATTTTATTTTGACGTCCTCAGCTGCGATTACACCATTTCCGCCTTGTCTTGCTTTCCATTTTCCTAAATCAACGTAAACTTCAGGGTCAGGTTTACCAATTTTTTTTGCAAAATCTACTAAGAAATTTCTCCACTTCTTAGATTGTTCTGACATATAGATTTTAGACAAAAATTGAGCCCTGCTATTGTTGTTTGGACAACACCAACACCCTACACGGTCATAACCGAGTCTGTATGCTTCATTGAAATCTACATTATTGGTAAGCAGATAAAGCCAAACGTCTACGTCTTTCCAATAAAAAATTGGTGAAGCCACAGATTGTTTTTGAATTTTTTTTGACTCAGAATGTTCTTCAATTCTGTTATATTTGCTTCTGCTTGCTGATTCACATTTTCTAACACCATAAAAAGTCAGAATCTTAGTGGAAGAACCATACAAATTGTTAATGACTCTTGTGATTGGGCCTGTTTTAAACATTGTGCAACACCATCTCATTACCCTTGATGGTGGACCTATATCTTCACATACATTTAAAAAGACCTGTTCTTTATTTTTAGCTGTTTTAAAAATTGATCTCGGGTTATTTTTTCTGAATCTTTGTACGTATTCGTATGTAGTAGGAAATTCTAATGTGGTATCTCCAAATACGTGTACTATTGAAGGATTACTCAAAGCTCTGACGGTTAGATCTTCTACACATGAAGAATCTTTACCTCCAGAGAAAGAAATCATCAGTTGATTTAATGAATACTTACTTGCTGATTCTTTGATAAAAGAAAATGCTTCATCTTCAATGAATTTAAATCTATTTTTATTAATATCTATGAAGCATGAAATGAATTTATCAAAAATAGGATAATAATTTTTTTTATTGAAATCTGACAGCTCTTCAAGAGTAGACACAATCGATGCAACATCTTTAATTGAGTAAATCTTGGATGGTAGATTTTTTGCTTTTCCGTCTATGTAATACCTACTACCGTTAGCCCACACCGACTTATTAGCGAAATCAAATGGTTTCGCTAATAAAATTTCTAGTAATAGTCTTTCTTCAGGAAATACAGGTCGCAGATCTTTAGAAAGATACTTTATTTCAGATCCACATTTTGGGCATAGTAAGCTTGAACTATCTGTTACATATCTGATTACAGGGGACTTACAGTGATCACACCAAAATACTTCTTGAGGTGGGCAAGGTTCAGTTTTTGAACCACAAATCTCACATTCTGTATGAGGTGTCTCTTTTTGACACTTGTCACACCACATTATATACTCCTTAAAGGATCTCAATTTGTTAAATAAGTTCCAACACTGGATTTTAATGATATTACATATGTCAAAAAATTTGAACTGAGTGACTGTTATTATTTGACGTGTAACTCGTATATCATCGTATTTTTTTCTTTCTTAATCTGCGTCATAGATATGTGATTATTTTTCTTATAATTTTAGAGTATTTACTATACATTGAATAATTTCGATCTGCTCATCAACACCCAAATAGCCATAGTAAAAGGTTCTACCACTATGCTGTTTATCAAAGGTGGTAGTGGCAGTACTTATTATGGCTATAACAATAAGTACCTAGATATAGCTAGAACCATAAATGAAAAGTATGGTCTTACTGTAGCAGTATCATCAAACAAGCTCTTCTCTAAGATCGATCTTAAAGCTGAGCTTGAGTCTGTCTTCACCACCTTGAATACCCACCATCAAGTTTTATTTGCTGGAGTATCATCAGGAGCTGTAGCTGCTATTGAGCAATCACCTGATATTTATGATCTTCAAAAGCTACTACTTATAAATCCACCTATTACAATTTCACTTCCAAAGATAAAGAGATCACTTGAAACTAAGAAAGGAGCTTGCTTTAACTTTGTATTCGGATCAAATGATCCTTCCTACAGATTTCTACCATTGCTTGATAATGTAAATTCACAGTCATCAATTAACATTAAGATAGTAGAAGGTGCTGACCATAAATTCAAAGGTATGGAAAGTGAGTTTAAAGAGCTATTTGTTAAATTTGTAGAAGGCTACAGTAACTGTTAATGTCAAAATAATACAAATTTGGCTTTTGATTTAGAAATATTTGATTCTTCTCAAATGTGAAGTTGTTGTTCTAATACTGTAGAAGATATTTTTTTCTGTCAGAATTAGTTTCTTAAAGATGGTAGTGTTTTTGCTTTTATAAAAATCACTAATTGGAAATCCTATAATTAGAATTAAATAATCAAACCAACAGCAATAGGAGGCTTGTATGCCGTTTGAATTTTTACCAACAGAAGATAATCTGATTGAGTCATATTCTAATAATTCTTTAGACAGAAATAAGTATATAGAACAGTTTTATAAAATGCTAACTTCAAATACCTCAAATTTTTCTACCATATCATTGGATGGTAAATGGGGAAGTGGAAAGACTTTTTTTATAAAGCATACTCAATTATTGATGAAAGTTAAACTGTATGAAGAAAGAAAGGATGATTTCAAATCTATATTTGGCAAGTATGAAGGTGATAAATATTCGCCTATTAGAGGAGTTGTTTCTAACCTAGATAAATGTGAGGTTTTTCCTTTTTATTATGATGCTTGGGAAAATGACACTGATCCCTATCCTGTTCTTTCAATTCTCTATTCACTTTGCAAATCTTTAGATATTGGTTCTTTAGAAGATAAGTCTATTAAAGAAAATTTAAATTCTATATTATCTTGCTTATCTATGTCTGCGCAGTTATTATTTGGAGTTCCAGATATCAATGGGGGCATTAAACAAATCAATAATGAATTTAAAAGTAGCAGAAAAAAAGAATTGCTACTTCCGATAACAGATCATCATTCTATTATTGAGTTAATTAAACAATTGATAAATGATGTTATTAATAAATCTCATTGTAAATCTATTGTTATTTTTGTAGATGAGTTGGATCGATGCAATCCTTCATATGCGGTAAGACTGCTAGAAGATATAAAACACTACTTTTCAATAGATAATGTTACTTTTGTATTTTCTGTTAATTTATCTGAACTTCAACATATGGTAAAGATCGTATATGGAGATCAGTTTGATGCCTTTAGATATTTAGATCGCTTTTTTGACATTAGGTTAAATCTTCCTGTAGCTGACCAAGAGCGCTATTTAAAAAATGAAATTTCAACATCTGAACATATAGGAATTTTAGATCATTCAATCTTGGCTGTATCCTCTCTCTTTAAGCTAGAACTAAGAGAATTTTACAAATTTAGTAGAATTGTTCTCCTTTTAGCAAAAAGCAACTCAAATTTTGAAACTCAAATTCATGAAGATCAAGTTTTTGTACTTGATATATTATTACCTCTAGCTATTGGTCTTAAATTTTATGATATTGAAAAATTCAATAATTTCATAGAAGGAAAAGATCCTTCTCCTATATTAGAAATTTTGATTCAATCTGATATACAAAGCTTAATAAAGATGATTTTTTTAGATAACAAAGCTAATTTAGAAAACAATAATGAAGGTAATATTAAAGAATTAGTTGAAGAGGCATATCAGACCGTTTTTGAAGTTAAATATAAAACTGTTGGAAAATGCGATTTTAGACGAGATTGGAAATCAATATTATTGTCTAAGGTTTGTATGATTCAAAGATAGACTCCAAGACACACCTACAATCTTAATTAGCCAGCTAAATATTGATTATCCATATATTTAAAGATAGTTGATTGATAAGTGAATAGCACCAAATCAGTGATTTTCAACTCAATCCAATCTTTTCTTGAAAATTAAATTAAAGCGTATGTATAATCAATCTATGTCCTGTATATTCAGGAGGAATCACAGTTTAAGGCTATTTTAGGAATAGTTTGTACCTCATATGTTAGATAACGCAGTAGTTGTAAAGTTAAGTGGCAAAGCATTAGGCGGTGTTGAAGAACTGTCTAAACTTTTCACTGCCTGCCGTGGACAGAAATTAGTAGTTGTTCATGGAGGTGGAGTTGAGGTTGATGCTTTGTTTAAAGCTTTAAATCTTGAGGTTAAAAAGAAGAACGGTTTAAGAGTAAGTCCTCGTGAACAGATGCCATACATCAGCGCAGCATTAGCTGGTATGTGCAACAAAGGTTTACAGGCATTAGCTATTAAAAACGGTCTGAATGCTTTAGGTATGTTAGCAAGTGATGGTAAGACCATCACTGTAAGACAGTTATCAAAGGATTTAGGCATGGTAGGCGCCGTTGAACCTAATGATAAGAAGTACCTTACTTTACTTCTTGAAAACGGATATACACCAATCATCGCATCTTTAGCACACGATGATAACGGTGATCTGTACAATGTAAATGCAGATGATGCAGCACTTGCTATTGCAAGAGTATTAAATGCTCCACTGTATTACATTTCAGATGTACCAGGTGTCCTTGATAAAGAAGGCAAGCTCATTGATGAGCTTGATGAGAATAAAGTTAATGCTTTAATTGCTGATGGCACTATCTCAGGTGGCATGACAGTTAAAGTAAAGAGTGCAATTGATGCAACCAAGCTTATCAAAAAGCCAGTATACATTGCCTCATTCAAAGATCCAAATCTTGCGAAAAATCTAATCTCCCGGTCTCGGCTTGGCACAGTATTCAATGTCTAATAGCATTTGCAGTACATAAAAGACAATGTTTTAGAAAATAACTTTTATAAACAAACTTTTATAAATAAACATTGTCAGATTTAAAAATAAGAAATCTTAATATGTACTGCGGGCTTTAAAGCATAGTAAAACTATTAACAGGCATTTATATATTTTTTAGGCAAAGTCGATATACATAAAATCGTGGAGACACATCTATATGCCACCTATAAATCAGAATTCTTCATCATTTGTATTATTAGATGAAATCAAACAGAACACATTAGAAGAGCTTTATGACAAGGTTGTTGATCTTTATGACAAGAAGTTAATGTCAAAAGAGGATCTGACTAAGGTTAATGAAGCATTAGTTACCGTAAATCAGGTGTTCTTAAAACAGGAAAAAGCAAACTTCACCGTAAGACAGGCAACCTTAGCTGATGTTGACTCTCTTATGGATATGATTGAGTACTGGGCAAAACAGGGACAGAACCTTCCTCGCAAAAGGAATGACATTATCCGTGGTATTCAGACATTTGCTGTCTGCGTCAAGAATGAGAAGGTTGTAGGCTGTGCCTGTTTATATGTTTATGACTCAGGTTTAGCTGAAATACGCTCATTAGGTGTATCACCTGTAATTCAGCGACAGGGACAGGGCAGGGCGATTGTAAACTACCTCTTAAAGAGAGCCTCTAAGATGTTCATTCAAAGAGTCTTTGTACTTACAAGAAGTCCTGAATTCTTCTCAAAAGTAGGCTTCCAGAAAACAGTTATTGAAGCTCTGCCTGAGAAGATTTTAAAAGACTGCGAAAACTGTCCAAAGCGTGAAATGTGCGATGAAGTGGCATATATCTATAATGTAAAGGATCACAACTAATATGAAAATCACAAGAAAAACTTTTGACGAGGTAATGTTCCCTTGTTACAACCCAATGAACATGGTTATTAAGAAGGCTCATGGTTCATATGTTTTTGATAATGAAGGTAACAAGTACGTTGATTTAACCTCTGGTATTGCAGTTAACTGTTTAGGTCATACTCCAGATGGAGTTCAGAAGGTAATTAAAAAGACCTGCAAGAACTTAATTCATGTAAGTAATATCTTCTGCAACGAGTACACACTGTCATTAGCTAAGAAGCTAACCTCTCTTACAGGTTATGACAAAGTATTCTTTGTAAACTCAGGAGCTGAAGCTAATGAGACAGCTTTAAAATTAGCTCGTCGTGTTGCTTTTGATGACTATGGCGCAGAGAAGAATGAGATCATCTCATTTGTAAACAGTTTCCATGGCAGAACCTTCTTCTCTGTAACCGTAGGCGGTCAGGAGAGTTATTCAGATGGTTTCGGTCCAAAGCCTGCTGCTATTACCCATATTCCATACAATGATATTGCAACCTTTGAAAAGACAATCTCAGATAAGACCTGTGCTGTGATCTTAGAACCAATTCAGGGTGAGGGCGGTATTATTAAAGCAGATGATGCTTTCTTAGTAAAAGTACGTGAACTGTGCGATAAGTACCACGCAGCTTTAATCTTTGATGAGGTTCAAACCGGTGTCGCAAGATCAGGTACTCTGTATGCTTATGAGCAGACACCTGTAAAGCCTGATATCTTAACCTCAGCTAAAGGTTTAGCTTCAGGCCTTCCAATCGGTGCTGTTTTAACCTATGACAACTTTGCTAAACACTTCGTCCCTGGTACCCATGGTTCAACCTTTGGTGGTAATGCTTTAGCCTGCTCTGTAGGTTGCTATGTACTTGATAAAGTAAGTGATAAGAAGTTCTTAGAGAATGTAAAAGCAACCTCTGAGTACATTAAAGCCTCAATCAAGAAACTTGATGAAAAGCATCACGTCTTTGATGATGTAAGAGGTGAAGGTTTACTTATGGGTCTTGTTTTAAACAAGAAATACTCTGGTAAGTCAGGTGCTCTGCAAAAAGAATGCTTTAAGCATAAGTTATTAACCTTAACCGCTCATGGCGATGTATTAAGACTGGCTCCTGCTTTAAACATTAAAAAGTCTGTTGTAGATGAAGCTATGAAGCTTTTAGATAAAGCTTTAACAGACTTTGTAAAAGACAATGCTTAATAAAAGTGGATTTTAGAAGATAAGAGCTTAACAATTTTAAAATCACAACTTTTAAGTTTTTAGCTAAGTTTAATGAATCTTATCAGATCCGCTACAGGCACTGTGTGTAATTAACTGATACATGCAGTGCCTTAATTGTCTTAGTGATAATAGCTGAAATCCATCTCAAGCTAATTTTCAAAGCAAACTCAAGATCTCTGTAAAACGCAATCAGGATCTCTGCAAAACTCATTAAAGATCAGTGCAACTAAAATTCAAGATTGTTTCCAACCTCTTTTAAGATCACTGCAACAAAAGTTCAAGATCATTGCAAATCAATCTTAAGATCTGTGCAAACTTATAAAAAGATCACTGCAAACTTTGTTGTACTTACAATAAGTGCCAGTAATTACAATTCCCCAAATTTTTATTGTGTATAATTGATAAATATGAAGTAAAACAGGATCACAATAATGAACAATAATGAATTTTTACCACTACCAGATAATCCTGGCTGTTATGAAGAGCTAAAAGACGGTAATTGTTACTTTGTAGATAAGACAGAGTTTATAAAGACTGTTTTTACAAGCTCCACAAAAGTTCAGTTGTTTACAAGACCAAGACGTTTTGGTAAGACTTTGCTCATGACCATGTTTGAGTCTTTCTTAAAGATAAATCCTGATAAGCCTTTTAATACCTCTTTACAGCAAAAGTACTTTCAAGGCACCAAGATACTTGAGGACAAAGAGTTCTGTTCTAAGTTCATGGGACAGTATCCTGTTATTGATATTTCTTTAAAAGATGTAACAGGTAAGACCTTTGAAATTGCATATAAAAACTTTGCAAAGGAAATAAGCAAACTTGCAGAAAAGTATAGATATCTTTTAAACAGTTCCAAACTAGATGAAGAAGATAAAGACAAATTAAGCAAAATTCTTAAGGTAGAGTTTTTAAGGGAATTTGAGAATTCAGATTATCTGACAGGTTCATTAAGTATCATAGCTACAGCTCTTTATAAAGAATATGGAAAGTACCCAGTACTCCTTATTGATGAGTATGATGTACCTCTTGCTAATGCTTCATATCATGATTTACAGAATACTAAACTGTATCGTGATGAGAAAAACTTTAAGGCTGACTTTCATTACAACATGGTAGATTTGATGAAAAGTTTTCTTGGTATTTTAAAAGATCAAAAGACTCTCACCAAAGTCATTATCACCGGTTGTTTAAAGGTAGCTAAGAACAGTCTCTTTACAGGTGTTAATAACCTTAAGGTAAATACGGTTCTCTCTGAAAACGAAGACTATACAGGAATCATTGGTTTTACCAAAGAAGAAACCTATAAGTTCTTAAAAGACTATAAAATGGACAACTTTGCTCAAAAAGTAAAAGAGCATTATGACGGATACAAGTTCTATGACAAAGAGATTTTCTGCCCATGGGATATAGTAAGTTTCATTAGTGATTATTACAAAAAGAATCTTAAGGGAACCTTAAAGTTAAACAGGTTAGAAAACTACTGGGAAGGCACTACCTCTGATAAATCCTTATCAGGTTATATTGGTTATTTAACTGATAATGACAATCAAAAGATGCAGGACTTAGTTGATGGTAAGGCCATTGGTTTTCAGTTAAATGAATCCATGAACTATGATTGTTTATCACAGCATGATTCAAATGATTTCTGGTCACTATTGCTTCATTCAGGATATTTAACTCTTGATTGGGAAAAGACAGAGAAAGCAGAGTTATCTAAAGACAGCAAAACCAATAAAGAAATCTTTGCAAGGATACCTAATCTTGAAATACTTGAGTGTTTTGAACATAACATTCAAAACAGATTTAATACAGAGATTGTACCTAACACTGTTGCAGATGAAATAGCTAACGCTCTTTTAAATAATGATAGTACTTTTGCTCAATTAAAGCTTCGCACTATCTTAATGAGATTTATTTCAATAAGAGACAATGCAACTAAAGCTCCTCATGAAAACTACTATCATGGTTATCTAAATGGTCTTTTCACTAACTGCTCTGAAAATTTCTTCTCTGAATATCATTCAAATTTTGAAGCTGGCGATGGTTATGCTGATATTGCATTTACAGATACATTTTCAGAAAAGGCAGCAATAATTGAAATAAAAACAACAACTGTTTTTTCAGATTTAATTGATCTTAGCCAAGAGGCTGTCGAGCAAATCGAAGAAAAGCATTACGCAGATCCTTTTAAAGCTAACAAAATGGTTCAAAGTATCTATGCTTACGGAATTGCCTTTGCAGGTAAAAACTGTTTTATAACCTGTAAAAAGCTTAAGTAGTTTCTCTCTTTCTCTTAGGCGCGCGATCCGTTAGGCGCTACGGACGTTGTTTTAAAAGATCTTGCAGCGCTATAGATTTATCTTTTTAGACTGTCATACTCATTACATTGATCTTGAATATAAATGTTCTGATCTTAAATCGAAGATATCTCTGCATAAAGTCTTTTAATCAGGATTTATAAAAGATAGAACTTATCATGTTTTACTTACAATAAATGCCATTAACTACAATTACTCAAAATTTTATTGTGTATAATTTATAAATAACAAGTAAGACAGGACACCATAATGAGCGACAAACAATTCTTAGAATTACCTTACGGCAAGGATGACTTCCCTCTA
>Gold_p2__coassemble_1433_pt1 | contig 11301 bp, 6 predicted proteins | sample Gold_p2__metabat2_low_PE_010 | metagenome-assembled genome bin Gold_p2 | reverse complement strand
CAGGATAGGTAGGTTCAGTCCACTTGTCATAAATCCAGGTTCCTTTAAAGTAAGGTTCAACGCCTGTTTCAAATAAAGTTGCTATGGTATCTAAGGTAAGAGACTTACCAAAACGACGCGGACGGGAGATAAAAACTCGCTTTAATTTGACAAGCTTTGGAATGTATTCAGTCTTGTCAACATAGATATAGTTCTCTAATGTAAAATCTATGAATGATCCTGTAGAGCTGATATCTTTCATATGTATTCATCTCCATTCATCTTATTAGATTATAGCTAAAAAGCCCTTGTTTTGCCCTAATCAGGGATAATTGTTGCCAAATTTGAGAGGATTTAGAAAGGTATTTTTTTCAAAATCAGTGATAGTGGCACTCGTTGCACTGAATGGATCTGCTGTTCTTATATTCAATCTAGCTTGAAGATCTTAGTATTATCTACTACTTGTTAAAATTAGCGCCACAGGATAGTTTTTAGGTGGCGCTTAGGATCCGTAGGTATTATTCAGTTAAGCTTTGCACTTAAAATTCATTGTAAGCTTAAACTTTCTGATACTCAGTAAAAGCTCTTACTTTTGGATCAGCATTGAAGACAGCAGCTATTCTTAAAAGCTCTGTTTTCTTGGGTACAATATTGCCATAGTCTCGTGTTTTAATCTGTTCTACTGCATCAAGTAGTTTTGACTTAGCTTCAGTCTCATTTTTTGCATACTTAAATTCAAAGACGATTCTTCTGTTATCTGTATTTACAACTAAATCAGCTCTACCCTTTGCTTCATGAACTTCAGATAGTACTTTCTGATGTGCACCTAACAGGTAAAGCTTTAACATATTCTGTACTGATGATTCTGACACGATTGGATAATTGTCATAGGACACAGAGTTTAAAGCACTGTTAAAGAGGTTAATGATGTCATCAACAGTGCCTACTTCTAACAGGCTTCTACCATAGTCATCTGTAATATCAGTGTTTCCTTTAAAAATGTTGTTTGCAAGTAATCTGTTTAAGGCTTTATAGATTTCACCGTTTGGAATACCTAATGCTACTGTAGAGGTTTTATTAAGATCTGATCTTAAAGTTAAATATCCTGTCTGACACATCAGTACGTTCTGATTGATTGTGGTTAATGCTGTAGGATTTTTAAAATCATCACTGGATACTTTTAAGAACTTATCCTTGTCTAAGTATTCAAAAATATTCAGTTCATGGGTTTTTAAATAGTTAACTAGGATTGAAGGTAAACCACCATTGTCGTACCAGTACTCTCCAAAGTATACAAATTTATTAGATACCACACTTTGGAAAAATTTATTTACAGACCAGGTACTGAATACTTTCTTTTTATAGAATTCATCAAAGCAGTAACCATCATAGTTCTTGGCAAGTCTATCTAACAAAGATTCAATCTGAGCTTCGGTTACGTTATCTACAGTGCAGTTATTCTCATAGGATGAGGCCAGTTTTAAATAATCAATGTAGTACTTTTTAATCTCGTCTCGAGTAAAGCCTATCATTTGAGAATAGGCACTTGCATTGGTAATATCTCTGATATCAGAGCCAACTGAAAATATCGCTACATCTTTTAATCTGGTGACACCAGTAATTCCTAAGAACTTAATTGCAAACTTATCTTTGATGTTGGCATAAATGCTTTTGATTTTTTCCTGAAATTGCTTATATAGAGTTTCATTATTGATGTTTGCTGTCATCTGACAGTCATACTCATCAATTAAGATCACGATTTGACGTTTCTCCAATCTTAATTGTTCCAAAAGATGGTCAATAGAGTCTTCAGCTTCTTCCTTCTCTTTATAGGTGGTTACTTGATTAAGTTCTGCAAATTCGGTTATTTTAGAATTAAGTTTATTATTAAATTTCTCTATTGAATTTTTATCAAAATTTAAAAAATTCAGTCTTAATACAGGATAGGTAGGTTCTGTCCATTTATCGTAAATCCAAGTACCTTTAAAGTAAGGCTCTACACCTGTTTCAAATAAAGTTGCTATGGTATCTAAGGTAAGAGATTTACCAAAACGACGTGGTCGGGAGATAAAAACTTTTTCCAGCTTTATCAGGTCTCTAATGTACTTTGTTTTATCTACATAAATGTAATTATTTAGGTAAAACTTTATAAATGAGCCTGTTGAACTGATATCTTTCATATGTAATTATCTCCAAACCTTCTTCTAGATTATATATTGAAAAGCTCCTGTTTCCCCTTTATTAGTGACATTTTCTACAAATATCAGTTATTTTTCTGTCAAATTTCTCAAAAGATCTAACAATTGTTTTATCGTTACTAGTCCACAGTGCTCAGCTATTCGATCTTTTGGCTTATATTTGAATCAGTCAATTGCTCTCGTATCTTTTGACAATAGAACTTATCAATTCAAAAACTTACCCGTAATACTCTCTTTTGAGTTTTTAATATCATCGACAGTGCCTGTAGCTACAATCCTGCCGCCTGCAATACCGCCATAAGGCCCCATATCAATGATATAGTCAGCATTTCTTATCACATCAAGATCATGCTCAATTACTATGACTGTAGCACCACTCTCAATTAGAGTCTGGAAAACATCTAATAGTGTTGCTACATCCTGTGGATGTAAACCGATGGTAGGCTCATCAAAGACAAAGACAGAATCGTCCTGACTGTGACCTATTTCTGAGGCAAGTTTTAATCTTTGGGCTTCACCTCCTGATAAGCTTGGAGTTTGCTCTCCTAAGGTTAAATAACCTAAGCCTAGTGACTCTAGAATTTTTAGACGGGATGAAACTAGCTTTACATCTTTTAAAGCCTCAATAGCCTCTGTTACATCCATATCCATAAGCTCTGGTAATGAATACTCTTTACCATCTCTGGCTTTGTAATGAATTTCATGAGCTTCATTAGAGTAACGTGAGCCGTGGCACTTAGTGCAAGGAATTTCAACATCAGGTAAAAACTGCACATCAAGGGTGATTTCACCTGTACCATCACAGACTGGACAGCGCAGTTTACCTGTATTGTATGAAAAGTCGCCTGCCTTATAGCCTTTCTCTTTAGCTTCTTTGGATTTAGCAAAGAGCTTTCTTAACTCATCATGAACATTTGCATAAGTGGCTACAGTAGAGCGTACATTGATACCAATAGGTGTTGCATCAATGAGCTTTATCTGTGATATACCCTCACATTTAACCTCTTTTATATGCTCTGGCAGCTTGGTGTTATTGATAGAAGCTGTAAGTGCTGGAATTAAACTTTCTAACACCAAGGTAGTTTTACCAGATCCTGAAACACCGGTGACAACTGTTAATCTGCCTTTTGGTATCTGTACATCTAAAGCTTTTACAGTATGAATTGGAGCTGTCTTTAAATAGATAGTCCCCTTTTCAAAGAGCTTAGCTATTAAATTACTGTGAGCTTCTTCTAAAGTAGAACTCACATGAGCTTCGTTTACTTTAGCATCTTTATCTTTGTTTTCACTGTTAGCGCTAATAACAGGTCTTCTGCGTGTTTTATAATCACCTTTTAAATAAGGACCTATTACTGATTTGTCGTTTTTCTCAATATCCAGGACACTACCTTTTGCTAGAACATGCCCGCCTTTAGCTCCAGCTACAGGTCCCATTTCAATGATGCAGTCACTTTCTTTTAGAATTTGGGTATCATGATCGACTAAGAGTACGGAGTTACCATCAGAAATGAGATCATGCATTACATCATTAAGACCTTTAATGTTCTGAGGATGCAGTCCAATTGAAGGTTCATCCAGAACATATAACACTCCTGTAGTGCGGTTACGCACTGCACGAGCTAGCTGCATGCGCTGTCTTTCACCTGTAGATAAGGTTGAAGAAGCTCTATCCAAGGTAAGATAGCCTAATCCAAGATCAACTAATCTTCTGGCGACTTCTAAAAAGGACTGACAGATACTCTCTGCCATTTTGTGCATTTCTTGAGGTAATGAAGATGGGACATCCTTTACCCATAAGATGACATCATCTAAGGTCATCGAGCAGACCTCATCTAAACTCATGCCTTTAATTTTAGGAGCTCTGGCTCTGTCGTTTAATCTGGTACCATGACATTTTGGACAGATATCTTCACGTAAGAACTTTTCAACTCTCTTCATACCCTTTTCGTCTTTTACCTTAGATAAGGCATTTAAGACTGTGTATTTGGCATTAAAATAGGTAAAATCCATCTCACCTGAGGCACCGTTAGTCTTATTCTGATAGACCATATGCTTTTTAATGGCAGGGCCATTAAAAACAATATCGCGCTCTTTTTGTGTAAGCTCTTTAAAAGGGACATCAGTTCTTACCCCAAGATCACGGGCGATATCCTTCATTAAAGACCACATCAGGGTCTGCCATGGTAGCACCGCACCTTCATCAATAGTTTTACTCTCATCAGGGACTAAGGTTGATTCATCTACAGTTCTTACAAAGCCTGTGCCTGAGCACTCAGGACATGCTCCCTGTGAATTAAAAGCAAGTTCTTCAGCTGATGGTGGATAGACTGCTTTATGACAATGTGGGCAAATGATTTCTTTTTCTGCTGCCACATTAAGTGTTGGCTCCAAATAATGACCACAGTTCTCACAGCGATGAGAAGCAAGACGTGAGAACATTAAACGCAATGAATTTAAAAGCTCAGTTCCTGTACCAAAGGTACTGCGAATACCAGGAACACCTGGTCTCTGGTGCAAAGCAAGCGCTGCCGGCACATATAAAACCTCATCAACATCAGCTTTAGTAGCTGAGGTCATACGACGACGGGTATAGGTTGATAATGAGTCTAAATAACGACGGGAACCTTCAGCATAGATGACTCCTAAGGCTAATGACGATTTACCTGAGCCAGAGACACCGGCAATACCCACGATCTGATGTAATGGAACATCGATATCAATGTTTTTAAGATTATGAACCCTGGCGCCTTTGATGACGATATTTTCAGGTTGCCCTTTATCTAAATGGTTATCTTCAATCATGGTAAAAGTCTGTCATTATAAAAAGCTCGGTTATTTCTTTAGTAAAAGCATAGCCTTTAGACTCTATTCTTAAGTTTTATCCTGAGCGAACTTTACCTAGGATGTCTACGCTGTTTCTAAATAATGCAGAGAACAATGGTCTCTGCATTATTTGATTAGAAATTTTAAAGATGCTTACTCTTAGATAAGGCCTTGTGTCTCATCAAAGCCATAATACAGATTTAGAACCTGTACTGCCTGAGCTGATGCACCCTTTAACAGATTATCAATGCATGAGCAAATAACAATGTAGTTATCTTTCATAGCATAGCCGATATCGCAGAAAGGTAAGTACTGAACATCCTGTAACTTAGGCATACCCTTCTTTACTCTTACTAATGGCTTGTTGTCATAGTATGAATAAGCTTTAGCTACCTGCTCAGGAGTTACACCATCTTTTAACTTTGCATTGACGGTTGCATGAATACCACGCTTAAAGTCACCTAAATGAGGTGTAAAGATAACCTCTGTACCTAAGTGCTCAGCAATCTCAGGCTGATGACGGTGTGTAAATACACCATAAGCATTTAAGCTTACCTCACAGAATGAGTTAGTAAGCTTTGCCTTACGTCCAGCACCTGATACACCTGACACAGCGTTAATTGAAGGACGGTAATTTAAGTCTAATAACCCGTTCTCAATTAAAGGCTTTAAAGCTAACTGTGAAGCTGTAGGATAGCAGCCTGGCAGTGAGATCATCTTGGTATTCTGAAGAGCTTTTACATCAACATACTCAGCTAAAGCGTAAACAGCTTTCTTTAAAAGATCTTTGTGCTCATGAGCAAAGCCATAGGCCTTTTCAAAGACATCAGTATTTGAAATTCTAAAAGCACCTGACAGATCAAATACAGCAACACCTGCATCTACCAAGGCAGGAGCAATATCATGACTTACTTTATGATCAGTTGCTAAAAATACAGCATCAGCAATATCAATAATGTCTTTTGCACCGGTTAATGGCTGTAGAACCTTATCACATACACCATTTAACTCGCCATAAAGCTCTGAAATGTTTTTACCTTTATCTAATGAATTCTCTGATACAAAAAGACCTGTAAGTTCTAACTTCTCATGTCTTGAAATAATTCTGCAAAGCTGTGCTCCAGCATAACCACTAGCGCCTACAACAGCTACCTTTACCATGTTTATCTCCGTTATTTATAAGAGCCTAAATTGAATTTTTACAACTATGCAAACTAGTTTAACTTATGTAGAAAAAATGTAGGCAATTCTTGTAAAACCAATGGATTTGCACCATTTTTCACCAGGTAGAGAATAAAGATAGAAATGAATTTGATTGAGACAATCTATTCCATAAAGAGCGCTGCGTACACTTTATGGAATGATTTTTTTAATGAGGTGTTATAAAGACTAGTCTATGCAAAGCTAATAGTGAGATGCAAATAAAGCTCTGCACTCAGGTGGCATAACTCTCTTCTTTTTAACTTGAGGTTTACCTTTTTTAGCAGGCTTTTGTGCATATTTCTGTGGATAGAGCCATGAGTCTAATTCCTGACCACAGCCATCTCCCTGTGGAGCTTTAGCCTGATTTACACACAAAGGACTGTCTAATGGGCAGGCAAGTCTTACATGCATATGACCTCGATGGCCAAACCATGGACGAAGTTTCCGCAGCCAGCTCTTATCATGACCTTCATAGACCTGACACAAGGCTTTTTTAATACCAGGTGCTACAAAGATCCTTTCTACACGACTGTCTGAAGCTGCCAGATAAATTAAAGCTACACGCCTTTTATCAAAGTTCTTAGTTACCCTGTTATGAGTATCCACAAGATATACATCCTGAGGATGGGAGAGCTCATAGAAAGATTTCTTTGGAGTTGCAAAGTCAAAAGAAATATCTACATCAAGACCTGACTGATGTGAACCATGACTTGAACCACCACCGAATGAGCCTCCACGTCTTTTGGATAAATCACCTATCAAAAGATCAGGTAAATTGTAGTGTTTGGCTTTTAATACTAACTTCTGAATGTAATCAATAAGCTCCGGGTGGCCATAGTTTCTGCCCTGTCCCCAGATCTGAACCTGATAGTTGGTGCCGTTATTGAGAGGAACTGCACCTTTAATACAGCCGTTTGCGTATTCACCAATTACCTCGGCAGCTGTTGCTGTTCCTACAATTGCATTGACACTAAATAATAAAGCTGCCGTAAGTGCAGCAGCTTTTAAAGATTTTAAGATCATTTTTACTATATCTTCTACGCAGAGAGCTTTACGAACCTAAATACATAGCTAATTACTCAAAACTGAACAGTCTTCTAAAGAATCCTACCTTGGCAGCAGAGATAATTTCTACTTCAATAGATATTCCCTGGAAACAAAACTGGAATGGAGGAATTTCAATATTGTCATCCTGCATTGCAGCAAATATTCTTTTGAGCTCATTATACAGTTTTACAAGATATTCATAAGCACATCTTTCAAGAATTTGGTGCAAACTGTTTCTTACATCTACTAACTCAGTTGCATCATTTGCTCTTACTGTTCTTACAATCTCTGCAATGTTGCAACCTGTAATAAACTGTATCCACAGTTTTAAAGATGGGGTAAGCCAAATATCTGAGAAGACGTTACGAGCATCGTCATAAAGTCTATTTAAGTTTCTTGATACTAGCTCTTTGGCAGCAGCTCTTTCTTTGCCTCTGCCCTTTACCTCATAGCGTCTGTAAATGGTACGACCTGAGGCATCGCGGATCTCTTTATAGCAGTTTTTGAGCTTGGTGTCTGGAGCATTATCTGTAAAGTACAACTTTTGCACATCACTTCTACGTTCAGCATACTGCTTTTGTAAGGCATCAAAATCAAAATGCTCAAAGCGAACTGCACCGTTAGAATCAAAAGACTGCTTGATTAAAGATGCCAAAAGCTTTTGCTTTTGATCTCCTGATAAGAACACATCAAGATTTTCGATAATGAAGTTTGAAAAGTTCTCTAACTGCGCACTCTTTAAACGACGAACATCACCTCTGTCTAAGGCGATCTGACGAGCTACTTCTAATCTGTGATTGTAAATTGAGTAATAGATTAGAACCCAAACCTGCATCTTGAAGTTTAAAACGTTTTTAAAGATGAACTCTGCCATCTCATTGCGACCTTCAAGATCTTCAGTTCCTCGGTTCTTTTGACGATAGAATACCCAATCACAGGCATACATACTCATCTCAAACCAGTCGATTCTGTCAGCTAGGGTGCCACTGAAGAACTCTTTAATCTCATCATCAGTTAAATCTTTAAATGAGTTTACATCGCGCTCAAACCACTTATCTTTGGTTTTAGGTAAAGGCCAGATAAAATTAAACTGCATACCACCTGCGCCCATAGAACGCTTGGACTTAGGGTGTTTTGCCATTTCTTCTAGCAGGAACCATAAAGCAGCCATCTGATGCAGGCGCTTTAAAAGAGGTGTGTAATTGGTATTCTCTTTGTCATCTGGCAACATACCAATAAAATCACACATTTTTGAAAGCGATGTACACAAAAGAGCCTTTTCATTGTCTGCAAAAAGATCATTCCACAGTTGCACTATTGAGACTACAGCAGAACTGTTTGATAGCAGAGAGTAGAAAGGTTCAACTGCTGCATCAAAGCAGACTACTGATCTGCCTTTTAAGTAGTCAGCTTCAATCATGTCCTCGATAGTAGGAAGATCACGATTATTCTCAATGAAATCTCGTGAGATCTTCATTTCGACTGAAGCATTAGACCAACGAACTCGATTAGGAGTGGTTGCTGGTTTTAAAAATGAATGAACATAAACCTCTGGTCTGTCATTTTTATTGCTAGACCAGCGAAGAACGCCATATTCAAGACACAGCCCCATCTCACCTTCATTTGGAGTATATGCATCCACAAAGAAGATTGCAGGGCTTTTAGATCTTTGAGCCATATTACTTTCTAATTAGAAACTTTGAGCCGGAGCACTTGGAGCTAACAAATCAGTGTCATCTTCAAGTACAGCACCACCATTATCAACATCAGACTGAACTTCTTTAGCCATTGATGATGAGCTTCTGGTAGTTGTAGCTGGTGTTACAGTTAATGATTGTGCATCTGATGAATTATCTGATGCTACAGGGGCACCTTCTGATGAGTTTGGAGTACCTGAGGCATCCATATAGTCAAAGATTGGGTGGATCTTCTTGATACCGCCAACTTTTCTTGTCTGGTTGATTGCTCTTTGACCTTCATCACGAGTAATGTAACCTAAAAGAAAAACTACGCTATCTTCGGTATAAACCTTAAATCTGCCTGAGCTAATTTTTGAACCAAACAACAGAGCACTCTTAACCTTTGAGGTAATAAAAGCATCATGTGCAATTACACTTGCCTTAATAGGATCTTTATTGGAAACACAGTTGAAAATTCTCTTTACGTTAGGAACTTTCTTTATATAGCCTAAAGCCCAGTTCATGTACTCTGCATCACGAGTCTGACCTACTAACAGCACATTACCGTTTACTGATACACAGTCAACTCTAAAGACTTTAGAATCTGATCTCATTCGATCATTCTTTAGAATTCTAGCCACCTGGTTTTCAATCTTCTGATCATCTACCTGAACATCAACTGTACGGCTATCTGAACCAATAAAAGCACCAGCTCCAGCTGCGGTTGCACCTACTAAAGCGGTAACGCAGCCATTACAAATAAACATTGATGAAGCTGATACAGCTAAAACTAGAGTTAATTTCTTAAAATCTGATACAAAAGACATCCTTTGTTCTCCACTCTCAACAAAAAATAATGTTGATGCTTTCATAGTTATTTTTATTATATAAGTTGATTATTGTAGCAAAAAAACATCGTGTGTTCAGAGTGTTAAACAATAAAGTGAGATACCGATTTAAAAAAATATGAAATAGCCCTTACAAAGCAAAACTATAAACAAGATTGAAGGAATATAGTTTAATTGTGAAAATTGATTGAAAAGATGCACAATCAAGAAGATTAAGGCTAGAAGATTAAGGATTAAAATCTAAGAAGGAAAAGAAGAATTAAAAGTTAAGTATCCCTTAAAGAAAAATCCCCTGAACACAAAATCATTCAGGGGACAACAATCAAACAAACATAAGGAGTACGTGAAGTATATCACATTTTTTAATTTGTGATCATTTTCTCAAAAAAATTTTTAAGAATTTTCATGAATTCTTAAAAATCAATAAGTTAATAAAAAATTTTTTTTATTAAAATTTTTATCACATAGTTCAGTTTTAACAAGTTAAGTAAAAACCACCTCTGTTTTAAGCAAAAATTGCTTCAATTTTTCAGATTTTGATCTTTTAAGTAAATTCTGGTCTCTATTTATATATATCTTATTGATTTTTAAATATTATTTAATCCGCATTTTTGATGTCAGTTTACATTAGTAGATACGGATAGTTAATTTAGTTGATACGGATTTGAAATTTTCTTTACATTTTTAATGCAGTTCACTTTGTGCTTATTTTGAAAATTCAAAATTAGGGCTTAGGTATTTTGTTAAATCTGTTATATTTTTATCTTGCCTTAGGCAAATAATACTGAATAACAGAGTAAAAATTCAATATTGAGGATAGACAAGACAACAATTTACGAAGCTGATATTTATCTTATTTTCAAAAAATATTCACTTACTTTTTGAGCTATTTGAAGGTGAAATAAATTGAAATACCTGAAAAATTTTTTGAAAAAAGAATTGAAAAAAAAAATTGACAACAGCTTTGTCTATTCTTATAATGCTTTCCGTTCGGTGATTAGCGCAGCCCGGTAGCGCATCTGGTTTGGGACCAGAGGGTCGTAGGTTCGAACCCTACATCACCGACCATCTCAATTCCTTTCTAATTTTAAATTTCTAGTTTTAATAAAACGATTTTTAAGAGTTGAGTTTAGTTTTTGAACTATGTATTCTTATGATCTAATTTTGCTCTTACAGAATATTTATTATTACTGCACCTTAATGCCTGCTCAAAACCATCAAACAATTCATCTGTGTTTCTATCTGCTATTGAGCACAGGTAAATTTTGCTCTGTACTTTTCAGATAAAAAATGAGGCTTATCATTTAAAAGACTATCTTAAAATCATAATTCATCTGTAACGACTATTCTTACAAGAGTAAGGCTTTTGACTTATATCAAATTGTCAATTTTTGTTATACATTTTATTTATAACTAGGTATAAATAATTAGTATTTTACATATACATAAAGCGTCTATATACTTTCTATAACGCAGATTTTGTAAGTTATTTATGACATAGTAATCTGCGAACATCAAAAGTCC
>Gold_p2__coassemble_1196_pt1 | contig 12847 bp, 8 predicted proteins | sample Gold_p2__metabat2_low_PE_010 | metagenome-assembled genome bin Gold_p2 | reverse complement strand
ATGAAAAAGTTATCAAAATCTCTTGCAAGTTTAAGTGGGTCCATATATATTCCATCCAAAACATCTGTAGAAATTTTGGAAAAGCTAATATTAAGCACGCATTCAAATTCTATTGATAGAGCTCATATTCTTATAGGCCCTTACGGAAAAGGTAAATCACATATTATTCTTGTTCTTTTATCACTATTAAGAGACAAAAATACAGAACTACTGTCTAAATTACTTGATGAGATAAAATGTGATAATTTAGAACTGTTTAACTATATAAAATCTTACATTGAAAGCGATGAAAAGCTTCTTCCAGTAGTTATTCAAGGAAGTAGTAATAGTTTGAATCAATCTTTTTTAGGCGCTATACAAATAGCACTAAAAAATGCTGGAATGGGAGAACTTTTACCAGACACCCATTTTCATGCAGCATTAAAACATATCCAAAAATGGGAAGACCAATATAAAGAAACAGCAGAACATTTCTCCAAATTGATTAGACCGATTTCTTTAGAAGACTTCAAAATAAAATTAACCCATTTTGATAGTGATGCTTATGACAAATTTGTTGATCTATATCCTCAACTTTCTGCAGGTGGCGTATTCAACCCATTTGGCGGCGTTGATGTAGTTGAATTATACACAAATGTTATAAAAACAATTAAAACCAAAGGGTACACTGGTATCTTTGTAGTATATGACGAGTTTAGTAAATATTTAGAATCAAACATTAAAGACACCTCAAATTCTGATATCAAAATGCTTCAGGATTTTGCTGAAAAAGCGAATCGCTCAAAGCAAGATCAGCTTCACTTATTATTAATCGCACATAAAGACATTGAAAATTACATAGATCAATTACCTAAAGAAAAGGTTGATGGATGGAGAGGTGTTTCCGAAAGATTTAATCATATAGAAATGCAAAGCAATTATGGACAACTATATGATGTAATGAGTAAAGCTATATGTAAAACTAATGAGTTTTACACAACATACGTTACAGAACATGAAAGACTGTTTGAACATCTAGATAATTTGGTAAAAAATCAAAAAATATTTAATGATCTTGATAAAATTCAAAAAAGTAAAATATCTAAAGAATGCTACCCTTTGCATCCTGTTTCGACATTTATATTGCCAAGATTATCTGAATTAGTTGCACAAAACGAGAGAACTCTTTTTACATTTTTGTCTGATAATGGCAAAAATACCCTTTCGTATTTGCTAAGTAGACCTGATTTTATTGAAAGTGATGAGAATTTAATAACGCCAGACGCAATTTATGACTATTTTGAACCTTTAATAAAAAAGGAAGTTTATACTTCAGATATTTATAAAATATACTCAACAGTTAATAGTATTCTAGTCAAAATCAAAGATAATTCTTTACAATGCAAAATTGTAAAGGATATAGCTACAATCTATCTAGTTAATCAGTTTAACTATATAGAACCAAATCCAGCAACAATATACAATTTGTTCCCTTCAACACAAAAGAACGACGTTCTAAAGGCAATAAGTGATTTAGAAAATAAAGAATTTGTTCTATATGCCAGAAAAAGCAATGGTTATCTAAAACTAAAAGCGCCATCTTCAGAAGATGTTCAAAAAATCATAAAAAATAAAATTTTAAAAATAAAGAACAGAGAAAATGTTGAAGATATTCTACAAGAATACGCTAGTGACATCTATTTGTATCCTACTGCTCATAATGAAGAAAATTCTTTAATTAGATATTTTTCTTTTAAGTTTATTTCTGTTGATGAACTCTTAGATGTAACTAATTGGGATTTAAAAGTATCGATGGCAAATGCTGATGGTGTAGTCTATGCTATTTTCCCTTCAAGTTCTGAACAACTTCATAAAGCAAAAGAACTTTTATTAAATTTGAAAAGAAGTCCTTCTCTAGGTGTTTTTATTGTTCCTAAGCACTTCTGCAAGATTGGAGACTTGATCTTCAAATACAAGGCTATTACTGTTTTAATAGAAGAATCTAAAGATGATGATGCTTTGATTTCTGAGTTCGAAATTATTCGAGATGACTTAGATGAAGTTATAAACAATTTTGTTAACATTTACTTAAGACCTGAACTTGGAAAGTCTGATTTTATATATAACAACAAAATTGAAGACATATGGAGAAAATCACATTTTTCTGCACTTTTATCAAAGATTTGCGATGATAAATTTAACAAAACACCAATCATCAACAATGAAACAATAAATAGAAATGAAATATCTACTACTACAGCTAATAGTAGCGCAAAAGTTATAGCAGGATTATTGACTGAACCTCTACTTCCCAAATTAGGATTGGGATCTTCTGCTCAAGAAGGCGCAATTGCAAGAAGTATTCTTACAGAAACAGGTATTATCGAAAATTTTTATGAAAAACCTGTAATTTGTGATGAAGCAAAGGATAAAAATGTTAACGGAGTGATTCAAGTTATAAAAGACTTTTTTAATTCTTGTTCTGTAGAAAAACAATCTTTTTCTATATTGTATGAAAAACTAACAACTCCAAAATTCGGAATTGGGTTAAAAAAAGGTGTAATTCCTATCTTCATCGCTGTTGTTATCCATAATTTACTTAATCAAATTGCTCTTTATTCAAACGACAAAGAAATTAAAATCGATGAAAAGACTCTTATTAGCATAAACAGAGATCCTGAGTTGTATAGTGCAAGACTCCAAAATTGGGATGAAAATAAGGTAAATTACATAAAATCTCTAGCTAAGATTTTTAAAGACTATTTACCCACCAGTAACATCAACAATTATAGTTACCACAATGTAGTGCAAGGTATGCAATCTTGGTTTATATCTTTACCAAAATATGTAAAGGAAAGTAAGTCAATATATCTGGGTCAAGGTAACTATGAAGATATTCCTGCTCAAAAAATCAAGTTTTTAAATTCGTTAAAAAACTTTTCAATAAACTCTTATGATTTTATTTTCTCAAATATTCCTGTAATCTTTAATAAAGGACTTAATAATCCAGAATTACTTGAGAATATTGCATGTACTAAAGAGATGTTTGACTCTGAGCTTGTAAATTTAACAAAAGTCTTAATTCTCGAGTTAAAGAAGATATTTAAGTCTAGTGCGCCTTCAGAAGCATCACTGACATCTTTAGTAAAAGACTGGTCGGATAATCTTAAAATACCAACAAAAGAGCACGTATTTGACTCTTTTAAGACATCAATAATGAACTGTTTATACAACGTAGGTAATGATGACTATACATTAGTTCATACTTTATCTAAAACAACTACTGGATTAAGGTTTGAAGATTGGTCAAACGAAACAATAGAAGACTTTTTGAAACAGATTGAATCTATAAAAAGTGATGTTGATCGTTTTAATATTACATCATCAACAGAACCTGATGTTGATAAACTCTCATACATACTTACATGGGTAGATAAAAATGGAAATAAAGTAAGCAAAACATTTGCTCATGTTGAATGTAACGAAATAACACAGTTATTGAAAAATGAAATAATGAGTAGTATTGAAGACATGGGTCAATCAATAACTGAAGCAGAAAAAAGACAAATTCTGATTGAGGTTTTAAAAACACTATGTTAGATCAAGATTCTAAGCATATTGCTTATTTTGACAATGCAGCAACAACTTTTCCAAAACCAGAAGAAGTTTATTCTTTTATGGATAAATTTTATAGAACAAATGGAGTGAATGTTGGAAGAGGTAGCTATGATTCAGCTAACACAGCTTCTGCGCTGACGAAAGAAACTCGAGAACTACTGCTACAACTGTTTCACTGTGAAGGCAAAACAGTAATATTCGAGCCTTCTGCAACTATTGCATTAAATCAAGTTATCAGAGGGTTAAAATGGAGACGAGGACAAACTGTCTTCATAACTCCTTTTGAACACAACGCTGTTTTAAGACCACTGAACTACTTAAAAAAAGAATATGATCTGAAGATAATACAGTTGGCTGTAAATAGACAAGATATTTCATATGATCTTGAAAGAATTAAGTACCAATTTCAAGAAAATCACCCTGATGTTGTTATTGTTAGTCATGCGAGCAATGTTTGTGGAGTAATTGCTCCAATTGAAGAGATTTTTCCTTTAGCAAAAAAATATAGAGCAACAACGATTGTCGACATGTCACAAACGGCTGGATTGATCGATACAAACTTAGTTGATGTTCAAGCTGATTATGCTATTTTCGCAGGGCATAAGACTTTGTACGGTCCTTTTGGAATTGCAGGTTTTATTTCAACAAGTGATATAGAACTATCCCCACTAATATATGGAGGAACAGGGATTGAAAGCGCAAATCCTTTTATGCCAGATCAGTTACCAATTAAATACGAGGCTGGTAGCCCAAATATTCTAGCAATCGCAGGTATAAATGCGGCGTTGAAATGGATAAAGAAAACAGGAATAACCAATATTTATGAAAAAGAACACAATTTTTACCAAAATATATTGAATCTATTATCGAGGTTCAAGACAATAAAAATGTTTGTTCCTAGAGAAAAGAGCGTTGGAATAGTATCATTTTTAATAGAGGGATACTCAAGTGATTCACTTTCCCAGTTTTTTGGAGAAGAAAATGTCTATTGCAGATTTGGATTACAGTGTTCTCCTCTGGCACATACATTTTTAGGAACATTTCCATCTGGAACAATTAGACTAAGTTGTAGTGTTTTCAACACAGAAGATGATTTAATGCATCTGTCACGAGTCCTATCATCACCTAAACTATGGGAATAGTGTTATGGAAAATCAAGTTAATGAAAATCTATTAAGTTTAATTACTGACATTGAAAAAAACAAAATATTATTACCGGATTTTCAAAGAAAATTTGTATGGAAAGAGGTCGATCAACAAAAAAAGATAATATGTTCTATATTAGCACAAATGCCAATAGGATGCATACTATTGCTAGATGCAGATCCAAAAGAATATTCCTGCAAATCGATAGGACGAAAAACACGTATTGAGGATAAAAATCTTGAAAACCTTCAAAAGGTATCGTTACTTATTGATGGTCAACAAAGATTAACTGTACTTACAAATGTTTTTTCAAACGTAATTTTTCATGGACTTTCTAGTTATAAAGATATAGTGTCTCCTTCATTAAAAATGAAGATTTTTCGTCAAAATACCAAAATGGGCAAAAGATATGTCTCACAACATATGGGGGTTGGATAATTTAAATTTCAAGTATTATGAATCTCAGCAGTGCCCTGACTTTTTGTCAGGAGATGTTATGGACTATATAGAGACAAGAGATTTTAATTCCAGCGCTAGTTCAAAGGATAAAAATTTGGAGCCCTATCACCCTGATGCTAAATTAGACAGAAATTTAGATAATTTTTGTACTAGCGGAGACTATTACAGAATTCCTTTATTTATCTTTAAAGATTCAAAAGATGGTGCTGAAGGTCTCAGAAAAGATGCGATAAAAAAAGCTATTGCTGATGCAATAAAAACAGATATTATGGATAGCTTCAATTTACTAAATAACGAGTCTGACAAAACTGAATTTTTAAACAAATTTAATGCTATCACACCTGATGAAACAGAAGAGCTTATCAAAGATAAAACAAAAATCGAAGAAAAAATCCAAGAACAGAGTTCCTTATGGTCAAATAGAGTATTTCAATATATTGACAATTGCATAAACAATGTACTATTAAGAAAAATTACTATATCAGCAGATCAACGTGCAAGAGCGATAGATATATACGAAAAACTAAATTTAGGTGGTGTTTGCCTAAATACTTTTGACTTGCTAATGGCAAAAGTTGCAAAAGTTGATAAAGAACCATTTTACGATACGTTGACTAGGTATATTGAAAAGAAGAGAAAGTACCCAACAAATGTTCTTCAGGAATCATTGGAAAGTCTGTATAACTCTTTTATAAAGAACCATTCAAATATATCTTCAGCTTCAGAAGTAATGAAGTGCATTGATAAACAGGGAACTATATCTAACAAATATTTAACTATATTCCAAAATGTGTTAGGTCTGTATCAATGTAAATTAAACGGTAAAGAATACAGCTCAAAAAATATAAGCAAAGATGAAATTCTAAAACTTGACGCAAAATTCATAAGTAATTATGCCGAAAAAGTTTGTGATGCAATAGATCAAGCCTTATTTTTTTTCCAAACAAGATGTGGAATATCATCACTATCCAATTTTAACTATGATCATTCAGTAACTGTTGTTGCAATGATATTTTTATCTAATAGTAAATATTTTAAAGACAAAAAAATCTATGATATTTTAGAATCATGGCATTGGACAGGAATCCTGTCAGGATCATTCAATTCAGATCAATCAGCTGTCTTTATAGACAAAGATTTAAATAATCTAAGCCAATGTTTATCTAAGCCGACAGAAAAAAACTTAGAATGGATATACAAAATAAGAAAAGATATGGTGCTAAAAGCTGACAATTTTTCAGATAAAGAAACAGTTCTTCTTCAAAGAGTAAACTACGCTGTTTATCCAAAAGATATCATAAAAAGTACTCTACTCAATTTTTATCTTGCAAAAGTATATTCAGACCTGCTTGATAGTGGCACTTCTATATCAGTTTTTTATAATTATGAAGATAAAGATAAACATTTAGAAATTCATCATATTGCACCTTTAGGTAGTGCTGACGACGTAAAAAAAATTGGAGAGTCTAGCGACAAATTAAGAAATGATAAAAATCACATTTGTAACTCTCCGATTAATCTTATTTATATTACAAAGGAATCAAATATAAAAATATCTTCAAAATCTTTAGATGAATATTTCAAAATGATAAAAAATGAATCAAGTTCAGCATTGCATATCAAGTTTCCTAACGAAAAATACAACTCAAAAACGGAAAATCAAAAGATTTTGGATTTTTTAAGTAATAGATTTGATTTAGTCCAAGGTGATATTCTTGCTAGAGTAAAAAGTTTAAACCCAATAGGATAGACAAAGCAATATATAAACACGTTTGTTAGGACTATAAAAATTTCAGTAACAGATTGTAAAATCTGTTACTGAGAATTATCAATCTGATATATACCTTTACAAAACTACATTTTTAACAGTAAAAATAAACTCAAACAATTCTCACATTCTGTGATCTTAATCTGTAATCTAAAAACCGCTTATATTTAGAAAGTTTGCCCTCTTTATTTTGATGTAAAATTCTTCTAGCTACTTTAAAAGTAGGCTCGATTATTGAGTTTAGTGCGGTAATAGTTTGAATGGCAAGACCTTAGTATCATCTTACTGTTAGGCTGTTAACCTATTTGACTATTTACCTATACGAAATGTCTTTAGACATTCTTATTTTCTAGTCAAGATTAGTTTACTCTGATAAGATCGCGCCTTTGTGCTTTTAAAGCTGTTATAAGATGCTGTATGAATACAGCTACTCTACAACCTTACCTAAAAGACAACTTTATGAATAACACAGACAATACTATTGAAACTCCCCTTGTGCTCAATAAAAAGAAGATGCTGATCTTAGCAGTTCAGCATATGTTTGCTATGTTCGGTGCTACTATCTTAGTACCAATCCTAGTTATGGGCTTTTTTAAAGATGCTACAGGTGAAGAATTAACCTCTGGTCTTACAGTTTCTGTTACTTTATTTTGCGCAGGTGCCGGTACTTTAATTTTCCACCTGTGCACTAAGTTACAGGTTCCTGCCTTTTTAGGATCATCATTTGCTTTCTTAGGTGGTTTCTATACTATTGCAAACTTTAACACTGGCATGTATGCAACCATGAGTGTTAATGATAAAGCTGCCTATGCCTGTGGTGGTGTGGTTGTCGCAGGTTTAGTTTATCTTGTGATGGCAGCTATTATTAAATTAGTAGGTATTGCCAAAGTCATGAGATTCCTACCTCCTGTTGTTACAGGACCAATGATTGTTTGTATTGGTCTGTCATTAGCTCCTGTTGCTATTTCAAATTCTGCTGTTAACTGGCCATTAGCCTTAGCTGCAATTCTAACCGTTATCGTATTTAATATTTGGGGACGAGGCATGTTAAAGCTCATCCCCATTTTAATGGGCGTGGTATTACTCTACATCGTAGCTTTAATCTTGGATATAGCAGGCTTTACTAATACTGATGGCTCAGCAATTATTAACTATGCCTCAATATCTAGTGCTTCATGGGTAGGTCTGCCACCATTCCAGATGTGTAAGTTTGATTTAACCGCTATCTTAGTAATGGCTCCAATTGCAGCTGCTACCATGATGGAGCACATCGGTGATATGTCAGCAATCTCTGCTACTGTTGGTAAGAACTTTATTGCAAAGCCAGGTCTTAACAGAACCTTATTAGGTGATGGTTTAGCTACAGCCTTTGCAGGCTTCATCGGCGGTCCTGCTAATACTACCTATGGTGAGAACATCGGTGTTCTTGCTATGTCAAAAGTTTATGAGCCTAAGGTTGTAAGAATGGCTGCATTACTAGCTATTATCTTATCTGTAGTACCTAAGTTCTCAGCTATCATTTCAACCATGCCAACAGCTATCATCGGAGGTATTTCATTTATTCTTTACGGTATGATTTCAGCTATTGGTGTAAGAAACATTGTTGAGAATAAAGTTGATCTCTCAAAGTCACGTAATCTAATTATTGCAGCTGTGATCTTCGTGTCAGGCTTAGGCTTTAAAGACGGTTTAACCTTCTCTGTTTTTGGTACTTCTGTAACCTTAACCTCACTTGCTATTGCTGCAATTGCAGGTATTGTTTTAAATGCAGTATTACCTGGTAACAAATACGTTTTCGATGAGAACGTCATTGAAAACGAGATCCACCACAAGGCTTAGCCTTGTAAGTTAAAAGAACAGACAGTGTCTGTTCTTTTATTGAATGTTATTTTTACTGATGTTATTTTGGTAGAAAGTTATTTTTATTGAGAGTTATCTTGTCAGAAGATCACTTTTATAGAAAGCTACTTTTAGATAACTGACTTTTAAAACAGTTTTCTTTACAGATAAAGGCATAGATAAATTTTAAAATTTAGTAGATTGAAAAAAGGATAAATAGAATGGATTTTACAAAACAGCCTAACATTACAATCTTCAAGCACCCTCTTATCAAGCACAAGATCTCTTTATTAAGAGATAAAGAGGCTTCTACTAACAAGTTCCGTACTTTAATTGAAGAAATTGCAATGCTAGAAGCATATGAAGCTTTAAGCGATTTACCTTTAAAAGAAGTTGAAGTTGAGACACCTCTTGAGAAGTGCAAGGCTCCAATGTTAGATGGTTTAAAGCTTGCTATTATCCCAGTTCTAAGAGCAGGTTTAGGTATGGTACCAGGTCTTGATGCTTTAGTACCTTCAGCTAGAATCGGTCACATTGGTATGTACCGTGATGAGGTAACTCACAAACCTGTACCTTACTACTGCAAGTTACCACAGAACCTTGAAGAGAGAACCTGTGTGATCTTAGATCCTATGTTAGCAACTGGTGGTTCAGCTGTTGATGCTGTAGATATGATTAAAGAAAAAGGAGGCAAAAAGATTAAGTTCTTATGCATCATTGCAGCTCCTGAAGGTTTAGAAAAACTTGCAACAGCTCACCCTGATGTTCAGATCTACGTAGGTCAGTTAGACAGAGAGTTAAATAAAGATGCTTACATCTGCCCAGGTCTTGGTGATGCTGGTGACAGAATCTTTGGTACCAAGTAAGACTCACTCGTGTAAGAGTTAATTCTAAGATTTGATCTGGCTACCTTATATATAGCTTGATATGGCTTAATCTTACGAGATTTAATTAACTCTAAAGATTTAAGTAGACTCTAAAGATTAGGTAAAAATCTGAGAGTGAAATAAATTCCGTGTACCCCCAATTAAGTCTGATATCATTTTACGACTTAATTGGAGTTTTAAATGGCAAAAATCAAACGTAATCCAGCAGCAACTTTTAAGCAGCTACATCCAATAAGAAGTAAGAATACACTACAGACAATGCTTTGTAAGCTAGATCTTTAGTATAATTGCTGTTATCAGGTAAAGTTGATGACGTTCTTGAATTTGTTTGACGTTTTCAATGGCTTGACGTATTCAATGTTTAGCCCTACTACAAAATTATGAATTTGCTTGTCTTATCATTTAGATGTTTACCGTAACTCAATAAAAAAGAACTTGCTCTTTATTGATGGTAATATCTTCCATTAAGCCATGCAGAATACTGTTTTCAGATCCTTTAAGTTTCATTCACATTTCTCAACATTAAAAGATTTAACAATATTGTTTTCTGAAATTACATTGCTGATTTTGTATTTATTGGTTCTATAGTTATTTCTATTTAACTCTTTTTCAACCCAGGTTAAGCCATCTAAGGTAAAATCATCAAGGTTGTCAGTAGTATCAGCATCAATGTATAAACAGTATTCATCTTCAACCAATTTACTGTTATCATAACCGTCATCATAACCAACATCGAAATCGACATGTTGTACATAATAATCTTGGAAGCAATATGGATTTTGTACTCGTTTAATAAATTCTTCTTTATTTCCACTAAATACATCGCATATTTCGTCAACCACAATAAAAATCCTATATTCTAGATTTGAATTAAATGCTTTAACAAAATCAACAAGTGAAATCATAAGATATCTCCTAAAGTTCTCTTCGACGTAACATACAAATTAACTGGTGCAACTTCAATAATAATGTAAGTACATACACGTCATAAGATTGTAATCTCCAATTGTTTTAAGCAAAACATGACATCTTGGAGATGGCTTTTTAGTCAAAAATGCGCACTGATCCGTTTTTCAAGTTTTCATCAGTTTAACTGCTAGACAATGCATGCTTATATGAACTTTCATAAGAAAACACTATCGCTGTGTTAGTTGCATAAGATACATTCCTATTGTAGATAGGAGGACTATTAGCAACTGCTTTAACCATAGGTTTCTCCAAATTAAATGTTTTTTGCCGTGTTCTGCCTTTAGTAATTTTCTACTGATTGTTTAACATCTTATAATTAAGTTGCTTTTCTATTAGCTCAGCCTGTCTGCAAGCGTAGCTTAACTTTTGAGAACACGATTTTTGGTAATAATAAAGAGCTTTTTGCTCATCTTTTCTTACATGAATACCTTGCTGGTAGTAAAACGCAAGATTTGCACAGGCAGTTCTGCCTTTGATAGCACAGGCTCTGTTACATGCTGCAATATCACCGTTTTCGCATTGTTTTACAAAACTTTCTCTTGTAAAACAAAGTGCAAAACTAAGCACTACAAATGCTATTGCAATGATGAAAGCAAAGCTGAACACAGGATGTGTTCTAAAATTGAACTTGAGTTTTTTTAAGCTGTCTTTAAATTTCATACTACACTCGCTTTTATGGTCTAATACCTTTAGCAGGTATTTTATTGATGGTCTTTTACCGTTCTTTTTATCTAATAAACAGATCTTAGCTACAACTTTGCTCTTTGCTTTTATAAACTCCGATATATGAGATTTTGATTTGTATAACCAAGTTGCAAGTAGCAACATGGTCTTAAACTAAAATTTGAAAGGTAAGGCTATGAGTACAAAGATCTAAGAGAAATTAAGGATTGAGGAATTTAGAAGAAAATAATCATTGCCTTACCTTATGAACTAATCTTATAAAGGCATCGTTCCAGATTTAGATTGGTGTATAAAAAAAGTAAATAAATACCTTTTGAAAATCACGCTTAGGATTAAACAGCTAATTCATGATAAAAAAAATGACAGGTATTAGGTTAATTCATGCTCTTAGGACTTATTGCGCCACAGGATAGTTTTTATGTGGCGCTTAGGATATGTAGGTATTATTCAGTTAAGCTTTGCACTTAAAATTCATTGTAAGCTTAAACTTCCTGATACTCGGTAAAAGCTCTTACTTTAGGATCAGCATTGAACACTGTTGCAATTCTTAACAACTCATTCTTTTTAGGTAGGATGTTGCCATAGTCTCGTGTCTTTATCTGCTCTACAGCTTCACTAAGCTTTGCCTTAGTTTCTGTCTCATTTTTTGCATACTTAAACTCAAAGACTATTCTTCTGTTATCTGTATTTACAATTAAATCAGCTCTGCCCTTTGCTTCATGAAGTTCAGATAGTACTTTCTGATGTGCACCTAACAGGTAAAGCTTTAACATATTCTGTACTGATGATTCTGACACGATTGGATAATTGTCATAGGACACAGAGTTTAAAGCACTGTTAAAGAGGTTAATGATGTCATCAACAGTGCCTACTTCTAACAGGCTTCTACCATAGTCATCTGTAATATCAGTGTTTCCTTTAAAAATGTTGTTTGCAAGTAATCTGTTTAAGGCTTTATAGATTTCACCGTTTGGAATACCTAATGCTACTGTAGAGGTTTTATTAAGATCTGATCTTAAAGTTAAATATCCTGTCTGACACATCAGTACGTTCTGATTGATTGTGGTTAATGCTGTAGGATTTTTAAAATCATCACTGGATACTTTTAAGAACTTATCCTTGTCTAAGTATTCAAAAATATTCAGTTCATGGGTTTTTAAATAGTTAACTAGGATTGAAGGTAAACCACCATTGTCGTACCAGTACTCTCCAAAGTATACAAATTTATTAGATACCACACTTTGGAAAAATTTATTTACAGACCAGGTACTGAATACTTTCTTTTTATAGAATTCATCAAAGCAGTAACCATCATAGTTCTTGGCAAGTCTATCTAACAAAGATTCAATCTGAGCTTCGGTTACGTTATCTACAGTGCAGTTATTCTCATAGGATGAGGCCAGTTTTAAATAATCAATGTAGTACTTTTTAATCTCGTCTCGAGTAAAGCCTATCATTTGAGAATAGGCACTTGCATTGGTAATATCTCTGATATCAG
>Gold_p2__coassemble_310_pt1 | contig 32422 bp, 26 predicted proteins | sample Gold_p2__metabat2_low_PE_010 | metagenome-assembled genome bin Gold_p2 | reverse complement strand
ATGACAGCAAACATCAATAATGAAACTCTATATAAGCAATTTCAGGAAAAAATCACAAGCTTTTATGCCAACATCAAAGATAAGTTTGCCATTAAGTTTTTAGGAATAACAGGAGTTACCAGATTAAAAGATGTATCAATCTTTTCAGTAGGCTCTGATATCAGAGATATTACCAACTCAAGTGCCTATTCTCAGATGATAGGCTTTACACGTGATGAGATAAAAAAGTACTACATTGATTATTTAAAACTGGCATCATCCTATGAGAATAACTGCAGTGTTGATGATGTAACCGACACTCAGCTTGAGTCAATGTTGGATATGATGGCTCAAAACTACGATGGCTATTGTTTTGATGAAGACTATGAAAAGAAGGTCTTCAGTACATGGTCTGTAAATAAATTTTTCCAAACAATGATAGAAAAGAAAAAAGTTCAGTTTGGAGAGTACTGGTATGACAATGGTGGCTTACCATCTATCTTAGTTAACTATTTAAAAACACATGAACTTAATATTTTTGAATACTTAGATAAAGATAAGTTCTTAAAAGTATCCAGTGATGATTTTAAAAATCCTACAGCATTAACCACAATCAATCAGAACGTACTGATGTGTCAGACAGGATATTTAACTTTAAGATCAGATCTTAATAAAACCTCTACAGTAGCATTAGGTATTCCAAACGGTGAAATCTATAAAGCCTTAAACAGATTACTTGCAAACAACATTTTTAAAGGAAACACTGATATTACAGATGACTATGGTAGAAGCCTGTTAGAAGTAGGCACTGTTGATGACATCATTAACCTCTTTAACAGTGCTTTAAACTCTGTGTCCTATGACAATTATCCAATCGTGTCAGAATCATCAGTACAGAATATGTTAAAGCTTTACCTGTTAGGTGCACATCAGAAAGTACTATCTGAACTTCATGAAGCAAAGGGCAGAGCTGATTTAATTGTAAATACAGATAACAGAAGAATAGTCTTTGAGTTTAAGTATGCAAAAAATGAGACAGAAACTAAGGCAAAGCTTAGTGAAGCTGTAGAGCAGATAAAGACACGAGACTATGGCAACATCTTACCTAAAAAGAATGAGCTTATAAGAATTGCTGCAGTCTTTAATGCAGATCCTAAGGTAAGAGCTTTTACAGAGAATCAGATTGTGCTTTAACAAAATTTCTCTTAACTAATTCTAACCATCTTTGTTAACAGCGTTATTAAATGATTTTCTTAGCCACCGGTGAGAATAGGAAAGAGCCTCTATGTGATCCCTCATTTTTCTGTACTGAACCGAATTTATTTAGATATTTGCCTGTTATTTTATTAACGGGCAAAGTAAATTTGAAGGTTATTGATTTATCTCTTTTACAGGAACCCAAATCTCTGATCTGTAATCTGTGTTTTGAATATCTCCTCAGCTGTACCATTCAATATAAATGGCTTTTGTAAGTACATTGAAGATACGCCAACTTCTTTTTGCAATATCGATACTATCAATATCTCATGAGTTTGCAGAATTGTCAGCGTTTTGTTGAAGTTTATCTTCAATCAAAGTAAGTGTCTTGTTAATGCATCTTAACCAATATATAAGATCCTCTAATATCTGCCAATGACTGAATTCTAAAAATTGCTATAGAAGTGTTCCTGTCATTTTATGACAAAATCTGTCTGTTTTACTGAGCAAGGTTTTGTTCTTGTAATAGAATGGAGTAAAAATTGAAAACGAAGGAATGGTAAAGTGCTGTCCTTAAGATTTGGCAGCACTTTTAATAACAATCAGTCAGCAACTGCCTTTAGTCTTGGAAGCAGTTTTATGTACAGGTAGATACCTGCAACAATGAGGAAGATACAACCTACAAAACCAATATAGGCAATTGAGAGGTTATCAATTACAAGACCGCCTACCATAGCACCACCACCGATGCCTAAATTGTAGATACCTGAATATATTGACATCGCAATAGCAGTGGTATTTGGTGCAAACTTGATGATCTCATACTGATATACAAGGTTGTATGCTGTGATTGCAAGACCCCAGCCAATCAGTACGATGTATAAGGTTACTAGATTGCCTGAAGCAAACTTTAGTAAGAAGATGAACAGTGCAATACCAAAGACTGCAAAGAGGTTGAAGAAGTAGTGGTACTTACTAAAGAGCTTTGAAAAGATAAAGCTGCCGATAATACCAATACCACCAAAGACTGTTAAGGCAATGGTTACAGCATCAGGTGAGAGCTTTGCTACCTGACCTAAATAAGGCTCAATATAGCTGTAGGCTGAATAGTGACCGATGATAGCAATTGCGGTCATCAGGAAAATTCCTCCTAAAACCGGATCGGTCATGAGTTTTGGCAACTCTGTGATCTTTAAAGATCCTGAAGCTGGTATCTTAGGGAAGACGATAGTTAAGAGAATAAAAAGGATAGCGGAGATCACTGCTATACATAAGAAGGTAGTTCTCCAACCTACATATAAACCTACGATACGACCTAATGGCAAACCTACTACCATCGCAACAGAGGTAGCTGCTACCATCATACTTAAACCTAATGATTTCTTACCGTCAGGTGCTATCTTTACTGCTAAAGGTGAAGCTATAGACCAAAAGATCGCGTGTGCACAGGCAACACCAATTCTTGAGGTCATTAAAGTAGCAAAGGTTGTAGATACAGTTGACAGTACATGGCTTAAAACAAAGAGACCTACAACTGTTAACAGTAACTTCTTTAGAGCAAACTTTGATGCAATCATCATCAAAGGCAGGGATGCGATCATTACTACCCAAGCATATACAGTGATAAGCATACCTGCCTGAGGCTCTGAAATTGAAAAATCATGAGCAATGTCAGAGAGCAGTCCAATTGGAATGAACTCAGAGGTATTAAAGGTAAATCCGCACACAGAAAGTACAATGAGAGGAAAGTACTTAGAGAGCTTAGATAGTGCACTTGTATGAGTAATATTAGTAGGTGAAATTTGCTTGCACATTTTATTATTCATCTGAAAAACAAAAGGATTTTCGTGAATGATAGCACTTTGAATTTTTGAAAAATAGCTGATCTGAAATCTAATTGAAATTGATAAACAGATGTAACAAAAAGTCCGACTTTGAAATCGGACTTTTGATGTTCGCGGATTGCTATGTCATAAAAAAATTACGAAATCCGCGTTTATACAGTATTGTGTTTTAGATGTGATTAAACAGCATCATTGAACATAACTGAAATTGATTCATCGTTGTTGATACGACGAATTGCTTCAGCTAAGGTAGGTGCTAATGATACATATCTGAACTTACCTGTAGCCTTGAACTGCTCGGTTGCAGGAATTGAGTTGGTTACAACGATAGTATCGATCACGCTGTTCTTGATGTTCTCGTAAGCTGAACCAGATAGAACTGGGTGTGTACCGTAAGCGATAACCTTCTTAGCGCCACGTGCTTTTAGAGCTGCAGCTGCTTTGCATAAGGTACCACCTGTATCAATCATATCATCAACGATGATACACTCTCTGTCCTTAACTTCACCGATTAGGTTCATAACCTCTGATACGTTAGGACGAGGACGACGCTTATCGATAATAGCGATATCAGCATCATTTAATAATTTTGAGATTGCTCTTGCGCGAACCACACCACCCATATCAGGTGATACGATGCAAGGATTCTTCAAGTCTAATGACTTCATATCTTCAACGAATAACTTTGAAGAATAGCAGTTATCAACAGGAACATCAAAGAAGCCTTGGATCTGTTCTGCATGAAGATCTACAGTTAAAACTCTATCTACACCAACTGATGATAGGAGATCAGCTACAACCTTAGCTGTGATTGGAACACGAGCAGAACGAACACGTCTGTCCTGACGAGCATAACCAAAGTAAGGAATGACAGCAGTGATTCTGCCAGCTGAAGCACGACGTAATGCATCAATCATTACTAAAAGCTCCATCAAATTATCATTTGTTGGAGCACATGTTGACTGAATTATGAAGGTATCACAACCACGAACACATTCATTGATCTGAACATGTACTTCACCATCAGAGAAGGTGTCTACGGTTGCATCAGATAGGTTAGTGTATAGACATTTTGCAATTTCAGTTGCAAGTTCTGGTGTTGCATTACCAGAGAAGAGTTTTAAATCAGACATAAAAATCCCGATTAGTGATTGAAGAACGTGTGCGTATTATATACAAAAATTCGACTGTGGTCAGAAAAAAATCGATATTGATTGGTTTTACTGAATCTCAAAATTGAAAGGACCTCAAATGAGGTCCTTAAAATCAAATTAAGCTGTGTGACGAGCTGTTTCTTTACGAAGTGCAGCCTCAATTAAAGCCTGGTTCTTTTCTTTGCGCTTCTGTTTTCTTACAGTAAGTACCCATGAGCCAAAAGCAAAGCAGGAAACAACCAAGACAATTACAGAGGCTAGTGCATTAATCTCAGGTGACAGACCACGTCTTACACTTGAGAAGATAAGCATAGGCAGTGTCGTTGAGTTAGGTCCAGCTACGAAACTTGTGATAACCAAGTCATCCATTGACATGGTAAATGAAAGCAAGAATGCAGCAACCTCAGCTGGCATAATAGCTGGCAGAATGATTACAAAGAACACTTTCAAAGGACCTGCTCCAAGATCTTTTGCTGCCTCTTCAATAGAAACATCAAGTTCAACAAATCTTGAGCGGATAACAACAGTTGCATAAGCAGAGCAGAATGTTACGTGTGCAATCCAGATAGTGATCATGCCCCTGTCAGAGAAGACAGGAATGATGTCACCTAAGGTTACGAATAACAGCAACAGTGCAAGACCTGAGATAACCTCAGGTAATATCATTGGTGCTGTCATAAATAATAAGAAGGCACTTTCACCGTGGAACTTATGAACTCTTACCATAACAAAAGCAGCTAAGGTACCAATAATAACTGATGCTATTGCTGACATAAAAGCAATGGCAAGTGAAATACCCACTGCGGTAATAATAGCTGAGTTATTAAATAATGCCTTGTACCACTTTAAAGAGAACTGTGTCCATACAGTTACCATCTTTGACTCATTGAAGGAATATACAATCAGAGTCATGATTGGTAAGTATAAGAATGTCAGCGCTAAAGCGAGGATGATTACTCTGATAATAAGACTTTTCGTCTGTTTTTTTAATATCATTTTAGTAGTCTCCCTTCTTACGCTGTGCTTTAAAGAACCAGATAATTGGAATTGCCATGATAGTTAACATGGTAATAGCAACAGCTGAAGCTAGAGGCCAATCTCTGTTGTTAAAGAACTCCTGCCATAGAATTCTACCAATAAGAATTGAGTCCTTACCGCCTAATAATTCAGGAATTACGTACTCACCGATGGCTGGAATAAATACCAACATTGAGCCTGCGATAATACCGCTCTTAGTTTGTGGTACTAAAGCCTGGAAGAATGTCTTTACTGGTTTGCAACCTAAGTCCTGAGCAGCTTCAATTAAGCTGTAGTCAACCTTCATTAAAGCTGAGAATAAAGGTAAAACCATATATGGTAAGTAACAGTACACAATACCAACATATACAGCAAAGTCTGTCTGTAAAATGTGCATTGGGTGATCGATGATACCTATGGTCATTAAGATATCATTGATAAGACCATCTCTCTTTAAGATAGTCATCCAGGCATAAATACGAACCACAAAAGAGGTCCAGCTTGGCATGATGATTAAGATAAAGAGAATGTTTCTTGTAGTACTCTTTGCTGAGGATAAAGCCCAAGCAATAGGGTAACCGATGATTAGACAGAACAGAGTTGAGAAGGCAGCTACCTGAATTGACTTTAGGTATGATCTCAAATAAGTACCGTCAGGATCTGTAAAGATATTGGTGTAATTTTCAAGATGCAAAATGATCTGCATTGCACCTTCTTCAAAAGTAATAATTGGAGAATAAGGTGGAATAGAGATCTCTGTGATAGAAAACGAAATCTTGAAAATAATTAAAAATGGGATCAAGAAGAACAGGATCATCCATACATATGGTACGAAGATAATCGCTCTTTCTCTACATGAAATCTTTTTACCAGGGACAAATCTAGGTGGTGGTCTGTGTCCCTTAGAGCTTGGCCTCTTTGAAGAACCAATGCTTACAACTGCCATAATTTGCCTCTTAGAATGTTAATGCAATGCAGGACTCAGGATCCCAGCTTAGGTAAACCTTATCATCCCAAGTTGGTAGACCTACCTTGAATCTGTCAACGTTAGGCAGTGTAGAGGTAATGATTCTGCCTGAAGGCAATCTTACGTAGTAAATAGAAATATCACCTAAATAAGCAATATTCTCTACGATACCGGAACACCAGTTGGTTTCCTCTTGAGGCTCTTCATGAGAGATGTAAATCTTCTCAGGGCGCATTGCAATTGATAAAGGCATACCGTCGGCAATATCAATATCGTGCTGTAATTCAATTGGGCGAGGGAAGTCATTGCAAGCAATGAATGAACCGTTTGCATTTGATGTGGTTAAGGTACAATCAAACATGTTAACAGAGCCGATGAACTCAGCTGAGAAACGGCAGTTAGGGTTCTCGTAAATTTCACGAGGACCTCCAATTTGAACGAACTCACCTCTATCCATGATGGCTATTCTGTCAGCCATAGTCATGGCTTCTTCCTGGTCATGTGTAACCATGAGGCAGGTAACACCAACAGAGTTAATAATGTCTACTAACTCAAGTCTCATCTGCTCACGCAGTTTTTTATCTAAAGCACCCATAGGCTCATCAAGAAGTAACAATCGAGGCTCTTTAGCAAGTGATCTTGCCAAAGCTACGCGCTGTCTTTGACCACCAGATAACTGGTAAGGCTTTCTATCAACGTAATCTTCCATGTGAACAAGCTTTAACATCTTGTCTACACGCTCATTGATAACATCTTTAGGTAATTTTTCTTGCTTAAGACCAAAAGCAATATTTTGTCTTACAGTCATATATGGGAATAATGCATATGACTGGAACATCATGTTTAAGGTTCTCTTGTATGGAGGAAGATCAACAATATCTTCACCATCAAGGATGATGTGTCCTGCGCTAGGATGCTCAAAACCAGCTAGCATTCTTAAAAGAGTAGATTTACCACAGCCTGAAGAACCTAAAAGAGCAAAAATTTCACCCTCATAGATGGTCAAGTCAACATTGTTAACTGCAGTAAAATTACTAAAGTTCTTGGTAAGCGACTTTATCTCAAGAATAGGTTTCTTATTCTGTTCTACAGGAGAAGCTTTCTGGCCTGGTAATTCACCAGGTCTGTGCTGCTGTTTGAAAGTTGCTTCACCAGGTTTTACCTGATTATTTGCTGAGTTTGCGTTTTGAGCGCTAATATTTTCCACGCGCGTAAATCTCCATCTAGAGAAAAACAAAAAGGTTGTTTTTTTTCGCTGATCTTAAATGAAAAGTGATAACAGTCAACATTTATTTTCAGTTACGTAGACATTTATTCTTTTTTTATCTTAAACTACGTCAAGATAATCGTTTAATTATCTGATCTATATATGAAATATTTTTTACGATTTTGTTAAAAAAATTGTAATTTTTTCAAAGGTTACTATGCAAAATTACAATAATCTTACTAGAACACAATTACTCTACGGTTCTAATGAAGAAAATGAGGTAGGCAGAAAGATAAAGTACTTAGGTGGTACCAGAGTTCTTCTGCACTACTCAAAGAATATTAATAATCTGAATAATCTTTTGGATAAAATTAAACGATCATTAAGATTAACCGGTCTTGATTTTGTGGAGTTATCAGAGGATGACTCAAAGACTCCAAAAATCGATACTATCTTTAATGGTATTAAAATATGCCGAGAGGAGAATGTAGATTTTGTTTTAGCTGTAGGTGGCATCAATGAATTTACTATTGCCAAACTTATAGCAGTAGCCTCTCCTTATGATGACAATTTTTACAATATCTTCAAAAAAGAATATGATATTGAGCAAGCTATTCCAATAGGAATTGTAAGCACCACAATATGTACTGGTGTGGCAAATTCTGACTGTGCCTCTGTTGCTCACAGACTTTCAGATGGCTCACTAACATTCTATAGCTGTTCTTCAGAGTTCTTATATCCAAAGTTCATCATCTATTCACCTGAATTGTGTCTATATGATGATATGTCTTTAGAGAGCAATGTTGTCTCTATCATCTCTTTATTACTGCACCGTTACTTTGCTAAAAACAAAGTATCTTTACTCTCAGATAACATAACAGAAGCAGCTTTAAAGACAGTTCTTTTAATGTATAACAAGTTAAAAGATAAGCCAGGTGATTTAGAATGTATCAACAATCTGATGTGGGCTAGTATTACCGCCTATGTAGTTCCTTTCTACTCATATAGTGATGATGTATCTGTAGATATACTCTCAAGGGCCATTGTTGGTGTTTTTGACTGTTCTAGGGAACAAGCTGAAAGTATCATACTTCCTGCTTGGTTTGAGTTTGTACAAAAGAAACATGCTAAGAAGGTAGCTAAATTAGGATCTTCTGTATTCAATGTAGCTTTAGATTACCAGAGTCTTGAGACAACATCTAAAAATACAGTAAAGCTAATTAAAGAGATGTTTACAAAGTTTGGCCTTCCAACCACTTTATCTCAGATCAACGGGGATGCAGCAGATATTGAGAGAATTCTTTATAAGGCTGGTTTCCCTGAGATTGGTAACATTGGTAACTATGAAAAGTTAGATAAAACTGACTGTGAGGTTATTTTGTCATTGGCTCTTTAAAAGTCTAGTACAGAATAGATATCAATAGATACAAAAAGAGAGCTGTAAAGCTCTCTTGAATCAGTAGGATTAAATCTTCTCAACAGAACTTGCAGCATTTTCTGACTTATCAGTTTCTTTTTCTGCATCATCAGACTTGTTATCTGAAGAAGACTCTACTTTATCTTCTTCTTTATTTTCATTATTCTTTTTAATGATCTTGTCAATCTTTAAGGCTGACATGGCATCATCTTCGGCTTTCTTTTCGAAGCTTGATGAATCATCAGGACCAATTTCAATCATTAGGTTTTGAACAAAGCTCAGCATATCTGTAAAGATGCTCATTTCAACATGCTCGCATGCTCTGTAAAGTTCACCACCTTTATAAGTAAAGGTAATGCCTGGAGCATTCAGGTTATAGAACGTAGATACAGGAATAGGGCATTCATCTTTCATTGCCTTAAGAGCAACATCAATACCTACAGGTCTGATAAAGCAGTTATCGTTTGCAGGACACTCATTTTCAATATTGATTTGATGATCATGATCTTTATTAAATTCTTCAACTGCACGGTTGATCTTAATGTAAAGTTCTCTATCTAAAGCAAAGTTCTTTCGCAACTGCTGCTGTGGGATAAAGTCATTACCAAAGAAGATCACAACTGATGGTCTTGGTAGATGTGCTAATTCATTTAAACGTTCAATAATGGTTTTGATAATGTCGTGACTTCCAAGATCTTCATTGGTGCACTTCTGAATTAAGCCCTCGATAGCTGATTTTAAGTTTCCTTTGTAATGTAAACTTGCTCTGTAGAAAAGATCAGAGAAGGATAAAACCTCAGCTTCTCTTGATGGATTTAATGGCTCGGTGTCATTTATCTTACAGAAGAAGTTTTCTCTGTCTTCCATGAAGCCAGCGGTCTTCTCAATAGCTGCAGCTGCAATCTGTTTTAAGTTTTCAACTAAATCTAAAAGATTTAAGTTAATAAATGGAAAGTTAAAACTTAAATGTACTGCATCAGGTGTATTTGGAGAGCGGTTGTTATAAGAGTGCAGATAGTTAAAAGTAGGAGCAATCGCTGAATGAGAAATATCTTTGGTGATCTTTGGATTTAACTCAATATCTTCAATAATTTTTGAAGCAATTAAAGTAGGAGAGAAACCTTTAAAAGGTAATTCTGTATCTGTACCTTCGCCAAAGATGTAGAAACCTGCTTCTACCTTACCCATATTGGCAGTGTAAAGGTTAATAGTGTTCTCAGTTACACCAACAGATTCTGGTTTGAAGCTCAAAGCTAAACTTAACTCAATATCATAATCGTTTATTAGATTATGAATGTAAGGCAGACAGGTTCTGATACCTTCATGGCCATTTAAAGATTCTGATGTGCAAACAAATAACAGATTAGCAGGTAATTCCCATAATCTTTCAGTGTAGTACTTTAATAAGATCAGCATACCAGCAATAGGGGCTTTGTTCTCAAAGCTTCCTAAGCCATAGATGTTCTTGTCATTTTCAAGGTCTTTTAACTGCTTTTCACTTAAAGACAAGTTCTTTAACTTGTTCTTTAAATCATCAGCTTTAAAAGCATATGACTTAATCGTACCATATACTTCATTTGATGAAGTATCAGTATTGCATAAGACCACCAATGTAGGTTTTGTGATTAAGTCACGTCTTACAAAAGCGGTAAAAGAATGGTTCTTCTGATCATCATGAGTGATAAAGTTTAGATACTCAGGGTGACTCTTAAAATAGGTAAATTCAGAGACAGTGTTGTAGATTGTGTGATTTATGATCTCATCACCAGCGGTTCTAGTGATGCTAGGAATAGCAATCAACCATTTCAATACGGCCAGGGCTTCTTCACAAAACTCTTTTTCACTTAGCATGATTGATCCTTACTTTTGCTTATCTTACTTTGTCTATTGTTTTGTCAATGTATAAGTAATTTTAAATTGTCGACTTATACAGCTGTAAATGTCTGTTGTTCTACTTATTTTCAGCCAGAGCATTCTTATACAGCTCTGTCTTTAAAATATATACCGTATTTTTAAAAGATTCACGTAATCTCTGTGCAGTTGCAGGACTTCCTGAAGGCAGATCAACTTTTAGAGGATCAACTGATCTTCCGTTGATGTGAACCTCATAATGCAAGTGAGAACCGGTTGAATAGCCTGTATTACCTGATTTAGCAATAACCTGACCGATTCTGACCTTTTGTCCCTTTCTTACATCAAACTTAGACAGGTGCATATAGACAGTGGTATAACCGCCTTTATGGTTAATAATTACGGTATATCCACCCCCGCGCATATAGCCTGCGTAAGTTACAGTGCCTTCTGCTGGAGCATATACAGGAGTACCAATAGGTAATTTAAAGTCAACACCATAATGAGGTCTTCTGCGTTTCTTAATAGGGTGATAACGATTTAAGTTAAATGGAGAATTAACCTTTACCTGTCCCATAAAAGGGAAACGTCTGAAGGTACCAGTTGATGGATGATAACCATTCTCTTCATAGAAGATATGGTTCTGCGGATGACGGTAGAGGTTAATTTGGCCATATCTGCCTGAATCAACTGAGATAGCAGTCATGCTTGAACCTGAACCTATACCGTTGAATAAAACTCTAAAGTTGTCTCCAGGACCTACACGTTTAAAGTCAATCTTGCCTGAGTACTGATTTTTAATACTTACAATCTCAGAACGGGTTAAGCCCAGTCTCTTAGCTGCTTTATCAAAGTTCTCACCAGCTCTGATTGAACCTATTAGCAGACGTGGTCTGTTTGCAGGGGTAACCTTATGCTCTTTTTCTTCAGCTAAAGCTTCTTGCTTATCTAAAGCAGCTGCTATAGCATCAAGCTTTGCCTTTTCTTTCTCAGCTTTCTCTTTAGCTAACAAAAGTTCTTTTTCTTTAGCTTCTTTTTCCTTTTGTGCCTCTACGTAACCAGGCATCTTGGTAGCTTGCTCCATCTTTGATTTTTTATTATTTTCAAATTGAGCAAATCTGTCTTCTTTAGACATGGCAAAACTGCCATCATCTAGATCACGAGAGAATCTTAGCTGTTTCTTTCCTGCTAAAGGAATAGCAATTTCCTGTAAAACGTTCTTGTTATTAACTAAGAACTGAATCTTATCGCCTACAGCTAAATTCAGATTGTCATCACCAGATGCTGCCTTAATTTTCTTTAAATCTTTCACATCAAGATTTAAGTAAGTAAAAATCTTAAAGAGAGAATCACCTTTCTTAACGGTCTGTTCATACCACTTACCGTCATACTTGAACTCTTTTTTAACAACGGTATTCTTAAGAGCTGTTACATCATCTGATTCTTGTTTACTTTCAGCCTTGCGCTCATCAGTTATGTTTTTAGGCTCCATTATGTTGGCAATGAACTTTTCAGAGTTTTCAACTTCTTTCTTTAACTTATCGTCAGAAGTTACGAACTTCTGCCGCTCAGTATCCTGATCTGAAACTGCTGATTGAGTTGTATATGAATCATCCTTTGAATCATTAGCAAGCAGAGCTTCAGGAATAACTTCATCATCGTAGTTTTCTTCAGAACCAGCTGTTGACGAGATCTCAAGATTCTTTTCTGCAAACGATTCATCATTTCTAAGGTAGGCCTGTTCGTATCTTCTGTTCTGTTCCTGACGACCAGCACTTAATGCTGAGAATGGGGAATAATCTTCAGGAATTAACTGTCCAAAGGGGAGTGCTAAAAGGACAGAGATGATTCCAACAGAAAAAATTGCAAAGACATGTTTGCTAGGTAAAGCAATAGCGCCCGTCTCTCTTTCAACGGCTACATAATCTTCTGTTGCAGTTCTGTTAGTAATCTTAACGTTAATCATAGTTCTAAATAATAGCATATACAAAGGCACAGTTTTTAGATTTTTAGCTCACTTTTGGAACTTCGTATCATCTTGTTTAATCTATTGTTAAAGACATTTCATTGTATTTTCTCTTGATTAGCTTTTACTTAGTGTATTGATAAGTTATAGATTTTTGATGCTTGTAGCAATTTGCGTTGTCAAGGTTTGCACAAATCACAGTTTGATATTGAGGCAATAGCGATGAAACTCCATAAATGATTAAATCAAACAAAATTTTTGAGGAAACTAAAATGGATCAGGCTCTAATAACACTTATTATTCTAGTTATAGTAGCTCTGTTATTTTTAACGGAAATAATACCTGTTGCTGTCTCTGCTCTAAGTGCGACAGTAGCCTTAGTCTTCTTTGGAATCTTAACTCCTCAAGAAGCTTTTTCTGGATTTTCAAACAGTAATGTGATCTTGTTCTCGGGCATGTTTGTAGTAGGTGCTGCCATGCTTGAGTCTGGACTTGCCCAGACAATAGGTAACTTTATTGTGCGTAAAGTTGGCGGTACGCAGCATGCTTTAATCCCTGCTTTTATGATTTTGACCATCGTACTGTCAGCCTTTGCTTCTAATACCGGTACTGTGGCATGTCTGTTGCCAGTAATTATTGGTGTATGTCTTTCAGCTAAAATTCCTTCAGCTCCAATTTTAATGTCAGTTGCTGTTGCTGCTAATGTAGGCTGTAACTTAACCATGGTAGGTACACCTCCTAATATGTTAGCTGTAGCTGAAGTCTCCAGTGCTGGTTTAGAACCATATGGATTTTTTGAATTTGCGCTAATTGGTGGCCCTATAGCTCTAGCTACCTCATTATTTATGTTCTTTATAGGACGTCATATCTTGCCTAAAAAGTCAGCAGATACAGGTTTACTTACAAGACAGATTGGTGATGTCGGTACTAATAGACAGAGAATTTTATCTTTGGTAATACTAATTTATGTAGTTATAGGCTTAATTGTAGGTATTCCTGGACTGTCTCCTGCGATGGTAAGTTTAACAGCGGCCTTACTTTGTGTGATCACAGGCTGTATTACTGAAAAACAGGCTTATAAAGGTATTGACTGGGTAACCGTGTTCTTATTTGCTGGTATGTTGCCATTTGCTATTGCCATGCAAAAATCAGGAGCAGGAGAACTTATAGCTAATTCTGTAGTTTCTATTCTTGGTGATACCCCATCTGAGCATGCTATTGTGGCAGTGTTATTCCTTATTGCATGTTTCTTGACACAATTTATGCCAAATACTGCAACAGCAGCTCTTATAATTCCAATTGCTTTTAGTATTGCTAATAAATTACAGGTATCTCCTTATGGAGTAATTATGTCAGTTACAATCGGAGCTTCATGCTCATTTGCAACTCCAATTGCAACACCTTGCAATACCATGATTTTAGGACCATCTGGTCTTCATTTTAAAGATTACTTAAAAGTTGGTGTTCCAATGTGCATAATTAGTTTAATCTTATGTGTATTGTTAATTCCAATTTTCTGGCCTTTTGTAGAAACTTAGTTAATCAATCTTTGTTAGCTAGGTATCAAAATGAGCTTACAACACTAATAGGATGTAACAATAAACTATTCATAAAATAGCAAAAATAAAAAATTTTGATATAATTCAATCGCTATTTTGGATGAGGAGTCAATAATGAATTCCATTGAGCTTGTAAAGAATTTCGATAAAGATTTATATGCATACTTTGTAAAAGAAATCGAGCGTCAGCACGCAAGCATTTCTTTCATTCCTGATGAGAACAGCACATCTCCAATTTGTGCAGCAATCATGGGTAGTGTGTTAGTAAATTCAGCAAGTGCTTTAACCTTAGGTAGAACTGATAACTTAGAGCAACTGACAGTTTCACGCTTGTGCGAATTATTTGATGCTCCTTTTGCAACTGTAAAAACTATTACTATTGAAGCTGCTTCTCGTGTGGTATTTAAAGCTTTGACACAGCGTGGTGACGTGGTTATGTCTTTAGACTTACGTAAGAAAGAGCACTGCAACAGTGAAAATTTAGCTTACAGATTTGTAAACTTCGGTATTGAGCCAGATACTCAAGAATTAAACATGGATGAGATTGAGTCTTTAGCTAAGAAGAACAAGCCTAAGATGATCATCTTCTCACCAGTTAACTATTCATTACATGTAGATTTTGAGCGTCTGTCAAAGATTGCTAAAGAAAATGGCGCTCTATTATGGTGTGACTTATCACAGACAGCAGGTTTAACTGCAGCAGGTGTTTTAGATAACCCAATGAAGTATGCTGATGTAGTTACCTTCTCAACTCATGGTGCTATGCAGGGGCCTCAGGCTGCTGTAATTTTATGTCGTCAGGAGTTATCAGGTCTAATCAAGCGTTCTGAAAACTTAGCAGGTCACAACGGTTTATTATCTCCTCAGTTATCAGCACTTGCAGCTCGCTTACATGAGATGACAACTGAAGGCTTTAAGAACTACTGCAAAGATGTAGTTTCAAATGCACAGGCTTTAGCTGAAGGCTTAGTTGAAGGTGGTATGAAGATCATCTCAGCAAAGACTGAGTCTCATCTTGTTATGATCGATGCTAAGAACTGCGCAATTTCAGCTCGCGGAGCTCAGGAGTTATTAGCTGATTTAGGTATTCATGTAAGAATCGCTCAGGTTTTAACAAACAATCCTAACATTAAGTTTGATGCAGTTCGTTTCTCATCATTACCTGCAACTACTCGTGGTATTAAGCCAGAGCAGATGAAAGAATTAGGTAAAGCAATCGGTATTTACTTATCAAAGCCAGACGATGAGAATGCAAGAAAGGTAAATAAGATTGTGGTTTCATTAACCTCAACGTTGCCAAATCTTGATCAGAAGTACATGGATCCTGCTGTACGTTCTTTATTTGCTAAAGAATACTAATTTTTAATAAACATGGCGGGCTAAAGCCCGCCTTTTTCATTTATATATATGGGCAACCCTTCAAAATTCACCGAAGCTGACAGATTTTCTGTAGCTCCAATGATTGATGTTACCAATCGTACCTTCAGACGTATGGCAAGACTCTTAACTAAAAGAGCAATGCTATACACCGAAATGATCGCAGCTCAGGCTATTACTCATGGCAAAGAGCATCTTATAGAACAAGATCCTGAAAATGAAAATCCTTGTACCTTACAGTTAGGAGGATCTGATCCTAAGGTATTAGCAGAGGCCTGTAAGATTGCTTTAAAGTTTGGCTATAGTGCTATTAACTTAAATGCTGGATGTCCGTCTGATAAAGTGCAGTCTGGATCTTTTGGTGCAATCTTAATGAAAACACCTGAGGTGATTACAGATTGTTTAAAAGCAATGCAGGATACTGTTGATATTCCTGTAACCGTAAAAACACGAATTGGTGTTGATGATCTTGACGATTTTGAATACACCAAAAAGATCGTGCAATCAGTTTATGTAACAGGCTCAAGACATATCATTTTGCATGCAAGAAAAGCCTGGTTAAATGGACTTTCTCCTAAAGAGAACAGAACCGTACCTCCATTAGATTATGAAAGAGTTTATGCTCTAAAAGAGGTCTTTCCTGATTTAGCGATTACCATCAATGGTGGTATCTTAACTATTGATGACTGTTTAGAACAGTTACAACATGTCGAAGGTGTGATGTTAGGTCGCGCTATTATGGACAATCCTTATCTATTAGCATCTGTTGATAGTAAGATATATGGTGTAGATGAGGAAGTTAAATCACGTGATGAGATTTTTGATAATCTCATGGATTTTGCGCAAAAGTTCGTATCCGAGGGTAACAAACTTCATTATCTAGGAAATCATATTATTAACTTCTTTAACGGTTGCAAAGGTGCAAGACGTTTTAGAAATTACCTCTCATGTCATATGCATGAGTTAGGTGCTGGACCTGAAGTCTTTAGAGAAGCTTATAAGCGTATGAAAGAAGCTTAGGAGATCTGTATGGAACTTAGCTTAAAGTCAACAATTAACTTGAATAATGACGTTAAGATGCCTCTTTTAGGCTTACGTGTTTATAAGATGAAAGGCGGAGCTGAAACCTATAAGACTGTAAGGGACGCCTTAGATGTAGGTTACCGTCTTATTGATACAGCTCGTATTTACTGTAATGAAAAGGCTGTTGGCAAAGCTGTTCGTGACTCAGGTATTCCTCGAAATGATATTTTTATAACTACTAAGCTTTGGGTTACTGACTTTGATAATCCAAGACAGGCTCTTTTAGATTCTCTAAAAAGACTAGGTCTTGATTATGTTGACTTATACCTTATTCACTGGCCTGTAAAAGGTTATGAAAAGGCTTATCTTGAGCTTGAAAAGTTACAACATGAAGGTCTTTGTAGAGCTATTGGTGTAAGTAACTTTAAGATTCACCATATCGAGAGTTTATTTGAGCATGGTGCTACTGTAGTACCTCAGGTAAACCAAACTGAGATCCATCCTTTGAATACTGAAGAAGAGTTAATGGGATGGTGCCGCCGTAAGAAGATTGCTGTTGAAGCATACTCCCCATTAGGATCTGAAGGCAGACTGATTCTTGATGACCCAAGACTTATCTGCATGCGTGATTACTATAAAGCAGCACCATCACAGATCTTATTGCGCTGGTGCATTCAAAGGGGAATTGTTGCAATTCCAAAGGCTAATACCAAAGAGAAGCTTATTCAAAACAGTGAGCTTTATAACTTTGATATTTCAAATTCAGATCTTGAGACAATCTCAGATATGAACTGCAATGACAGACGTAACTACGATCCTGACAAAATTGATGACAGACCTAAGGTTATGTATCCTAAGATCGTTGAAGAACCTGATCTTTAATCCAATTCTAAATTAGACCTGTCTTTTGGCAGGCCTTTTAGTCAATAATCAAATATCGTATTTCCCTTCAACATAGCTACTCTCAAGATACTCATCGAAAAAACTACTATTAAATACATATTCTAATTTACAATACGTATTTTTTTTTTATCATTTGAACAACGCTAGTTGAGAAATAATGATGTACAGAATTTGACTTTTGGATGAGGTCTATTAAGTTACTCCTGTTTTTACAAAATGCAGTAAAAACGGTTGTTTTGCGCATTCTTTTTTCAAGTAGTCTTCTTGTCAATAAATATGGAATATTTAATTTATGAAACAGACACGTGGCGCAATCAACTTACTTATTGCTTCATACAAAGGCGTATTAAAGAACGCATTGATTGCATCAATGGCAACAGTTGCTTTATCAGGCGTTGCTAATGCTAAGACTATTGATCTGAGTGATGATACCTACTTTACATCTGCATCTGTAGATATTACTGATGATAGAGATGGATCAGACACATTGGTGACTATTGTAAATAATCCTGATTTTGATGGGGTTAGAGATATTGTCTGGTTATCTAATAATCAAGGTAACATGACCTTTGATAAAGGTGGTAATATTTCATCCATAGCCGTATCTCTTGTTGACGGAAAATTTGATGGCTCTGGTACTGATATTAATACAAGAACATTAAACATTAGCGATAAATATTCTCGTAACAATCTAGCAAAATTTGGCGATTTAACTGTAGCTACACAAGCAAATTCAGACAAAGCTTCAATTCAGGTTAATAAATTACTTTTAGATGGCGGTTCAAGCTCAAAGTTCGACCAGGTACTTGCAAAAGATGTACAGATTGGTAACACAAGTATTGCAAGTTCTACAATCGCTGGTACCACTGCTTTTGTTGAATACTTAAAAGCAGATAATCTGTTAGTAACCTCTAAATTCGGTCAGGCATCAACTATTGCTGCCGTAAACCTAAACGGTAACAATGTAGTAACCGGTAATGTTGCTGTAGGTCAAAATGCTGCTTTAATCTTAGGTTACCATAAAGAAGAAAACAAAGACCCATTAACCAAAGCTCAGATAATGATTGGCGGTCAGACTGGTATTGCAGCTTATGACTCTCCAAACGCTCCATTACCAAGCGCAATGTTGTTTGTAAACGACAATATCGAAACTTTTGACGGTGCAGGTATTACTGTAGATGCTATGTCAACAAATCCTACAGTTAGACCAAATGAGATTATTCTTGGTGAAAGAAGTGCTATTACACTGTCTGACGAAGTAACCAAGTGAGCTTTATATACAGGTGACAATAAGCCTGCTATTAACTGTGGTTCGAGTTGCCGATTATCTTACACAAACTCATCAAAGATTATCTTAAAATCAAACTCAATCCGTGATGGTTCTGTTTTCCGTATCTTTGATGGTGTACTTGTTAAAAATGTAGATGGAGACAAAGCTCCTGATTTACTTGTTCAGTCTGCTAACGGTAATTTTAAGACTGCAATGCGTAATGGCGACTCAACAGGTTACACAATCACCAATAATATGTCAGGTAATAATTCATCAACTGTAACCAATCCTGATAATACCAATAGACCAAGTGATTCAGATACAGGAAATACAGGTACTAACGCAGGTAATGCTGGTAACACAGGAAATGCAGGTACAACCACAGGCGGTAACACCACAACAGGCGGTAACGCTTCTACTGGAGGAAATACCACTAATAATGGTAACAGCACATCAAACGGCGGTAATACTCTTCATCAGACCTTCACAAGAGGTAATTTCTACAATCAGGGCTCAAGCATCTATGAAACAATGCAGGATGCTATCCATGATTTAACCTCAGTAGGTAAATCAGGTGCAGACTTCTTAGCAACTGTAGCAGGTGAAACCTTCACCGGTGGTAAAGAAGCAGAGCAGGCAGCACGTTTAGGGCAGTTAGGTGGTGTATATCAGTCAGCATTTACTGTAAGCAGTATTACAGATGACATCGTATCATCACGTAACGGTGTAGGCAGTTCAACAGGTTCACTGATTGTATCTGATAACAACAACGGCTTTGGTATCTGGTTATCACCAATGGTAAAGGTAGCAAGCTCAGATGGCTTTGATTCAGACGGTTTATCCTATGGTACAAGAGTAAGATTAACTGACTTTGCAATTGGTGCAGATTACACCTTAAATAACGGTTCCGTTTAGGTGCATACTTCCATACCGGTAACGGTAAGAGCACAGGTAAAGGCTTAGCAACACATACTGATGGTGATTTAAAGTACTACGGTGCAGGTTTATATGGTAAGTACAGCTACAATGACTTCTCATTATTAGCAGATGTATCTTATAACAAGATTACTGATGATGTAGATACCGACTTAGGCTTACAGTCATATTCAAGAGCATCAGCAAGTGTTGATACTTATATGGTAAAGGCAGGTCTAACCGGTCAGTACAACTTCAACGTAAACACTGTATCAGTAATTCCACATGCAGGAGTTCGTTACACCACCTTAAAGAGTGATGATTACTCAGTACAGGCAAATGGTCTTTACATTGCTAATGTAAAGAGTGACCGCACAAAGGTAGTATCATTCCCAGTAGGTGTAACCGTAGAGAAGGCATTTAACGTAGGTCAGTCAGACTGGAAGGTAAAACCAGCTGTTGACTTAGGTGTAAACTTCAACACAGGTGACACAGATGCAAGCTATAAGACCACCTTCATTGGTGCAAACGAAGCATCATTAAATGCAGAGATTGCAGACAGTGTTGTATACACCGCAGGTGCAGGTCTGAAGTTCTCTCATCAGAAGAATGCTGATATCGAAGCAGGCGTAGTATACGCTGCATCAGAGAACACCAATGATGTAACCTTCCATGTAAACGGTTCATACCAGTTCTAATGTAAGGTAACTAAATCAATGTAGCCTTTAACAAGGCTACATTTAAAAAGGATCTTCGACATAAAAAGTGGAAGATCCTTTTCACATTTGTTCACCTTATCTTTTATCTTCACTTAACCGACACTACTATAATTGAGTAATGAGGTGGCAGTATGGTAAATTCAAACAATACGGATCCTTTTATAAAAAGGCTATTCTTAATCGGCACAGGAATTCTGTGTTTACCTTTTCATTGGCTGCATTCACTGCTGTTTTTGTCAGAAAGGCTAGGTAGTAGTGATGTATCAGAGCTATCTAACAATCCCATCAATTCAAATCGAAATCGCAAGGATGATGTTTCTTCAAGTGCAAAGAATAGTGAAACTGATGAGAATAGTGACGATGTGTTTGAGCCTGTTCAACCTATGAATTTTGATGATCCTTTTGATCCTATAAATCCTAATAGCATCAATAATCCTTTTAATCCACTGAATCCTAACAGCATCAATAGCCCATTGAATCCATTAAATCCATTGAACCAGACAGATCCTACAAGTCCATATTACCAAGAAGATGATCCATTAGATCCAATGAATCCTAACAGCATCAATAGCACATTGAATCCATTGAACCAGACAGATCCTGCAAGTCCCTATTACCATGGAGATGATTTATTAGATCCATCAAATCCTCTTAACTATAACAATCCAGCAAGTCCTTTTTGTCAGGATGACAGTAGTATTGATCTTTTTTCTGACAGCTCTTCACAAGATCTATTTTCAGGAGATTCCTTTGGTGACGGTTTAGGATCTGTTTTTGATGACAGCTTTTCAAGTGGTTTTGGCAGTGGCTTTGATGATCACTTCTAATAAAATTCGTTTATATTAAAGCAAAGATGGCTTATAACGAAAAACTTTGCTTTGACTCTTTCCTAAAGCTAAAATCTAATCTAAACAGTAAGATCAGCTAGCCAGCGTCCTTTCGTATAGCCTATGAATAAGAGAATAAATCCCAAGATCTCTCCGCTATATAGGAATGGATAGGCGGTATAGAAGGATCTGCCAAGATATACAGCAATGGCTGTAAATGGAAGATCACAGCACCAAGTTGTAAAGATGTTGCAGTACAGGGTGTAACTGTTCTGACCTCCTGCTCTTAAAATACCGTTTACAAGCATCATATTAAGCATGCACAGAACACAGTAGATACTTGCTACATTAAGTGCATAAGAAGCAAGTGCCAACTGATTGTCATTAAAGTTTAGACACTGAATAATTACAGGTTTTAGTAAGTAGAGTAATACACCTGTTATTAAGCCTAATATACCAATCCACTTTAAAAAGCTTTTTGCTGTAGCTTTTGCTCCTGTGAAATCTTTCTTACCTAAAAGACCACCAATTGTTACAGAAGATGCTACAGATAGACCGTAATACAAAGCGTACATCAGATTGAAAAATGGCACTAGAATACAGTAGGTTGCAAGTTCTATAGTACCTATCTTACCAACTAAGATCTGGCTTATCATGGCGCCTACAGCAAAGACAACAGAGCTTGCTGTACATGACACACTAAGCCTTTTTAATCTGGAGACAACTGTAGATGGTAAAGGATTAGAGATACTTTTATAGATCCAGTGACCTTTTACTACAAAGAAGCCAATGAGGATTACAAATTGAATTACTCTAGCCAAAGTTGTAGCTACAGCAGCACCTTTAACTTCCATAGGCGAAAAGCCAAAATTTCCACCGATAAAGCAGTAGTTAAAAAAGATATTTAAAAGAATGGTGATAGTGCCGATTACAAGTGGAGTAAAGCCATCACCTGTTGATCTCATACTTGATTCACATAAGATCACAAAGAAGGTCAGTAACTGAACTAATGAACTCCAAACAAGGTAAGTTGAGCCTTGATCAATAACATTCTTATCATCAGTCTGACATAAGATGAAATAAGAAGGCATAAAGGTCATTAAGATTACAGGAATTGTAAAGATAGTAAGTCCTGAGAACAGGGACTTATTAAAGATACTCTTGGCGCTTTTAAAATCACTTTTACCAGAAAATTGAGCAATTAAAATACCTGCTGCCTGAGAAATACCAGACATGATCATAATGATTAAAAAATGCCATTTTGAGGCTAGTCCTACGGCTGCAGCAGACTCGGTTCCATAGGAGCTTACCATTACCACGTCGGTTAAAGATAATAGTGCTACTAGCATGCTCTGTAATGCTACAGGCAGACCTACTCTTACAATATTCCTTACAATGACACGGTTAATGTTACTAGGACTGCTTTTTAGTCCATCGCTTTCATAGTTGATTGTGCTTCCCATAATTTTGCCTTTTATTTATTTTGAGCAAAATACCACAACGTTACGATTTTTGTAAGACAAAAACATCAAAAAATAAAAGGTGAGAGTTGAGACTAAAAAGCCACATAAGAAGATAACTTATATGGCTTATTGTAGAAATTGTAAATAGAGATATTTTTTAAGAGACAGTTAATCTCTTTATAGAGAGTGTCCTAATTCTTTAGCAATTCTCTCAGGCAGATCGTCTTCCCATGTTAATGGATCTGAATACACAAGATTTCCATCAACATCACGCATTACAACTTTTGCAATTTGTGCATTTAAAATTAGTCTTTGACACATTGAGCAAGGACGCATTTGTTTAGTTCTGCTGTTAGTTGCTACATCTGTACCTGCAAGATATAAAGTACCGCCTACAATATCTAATGGATTACCATTGATAATAGCATTAGCTTCAGCATGAACTGCTCTGCATAGCTCATAGTGAGTGCCCGGTTTAATCTTACACTTTTCTCTTAAGCACTCATTTAAGTCAACACAGTTAGCTCTGTGTCTTGGTGCTCCGTTATATCCTGTTGAGACAATTCGTCCATCCTTAGAAACAATAACAGCACCATAGCGACGACGTAGACAGGTTGAACGCATGGAAACAGCAACAGCAATCTCCATAAAAGATTGATCTTTAGAAGGACGGATATAATCGGTCATATTGGTTCTCTTATAGTTTTTTATTGGATGCAGCAGATTTTCTTAAACAATGAAATACTTTTTATAAAATACATGAAACTTCATTATATTTCATTGTAGTAATTCACATTTAAATGAGAATGTTATAAAAAAATGTACAAACATACAACGTAGGTAGTCTGCAATTTTTTATCTTCTAGACTACTACTTTGTTTTTGCTTGTAAATTTACTTGATATTATATACATTTATGTATATATTTATGCTGTTAAATCATTTCATGACTTAACGGTTTTTTTGATTTTAAATGTTTATTTATGAAATATAAACAATTTGTAAATGAACTTAAGAATCAAGGTGTTGTATTTGTTGAAATGACTAACCACACTAAACTTTACTACAAAGGTAAGCATTCAATGTTAAAGCGACACCCATCTCAAGAAATTTCTAATCAGTATGCAAATTTGATTAGAAAGCAATTGGGACTTAAGTAGTTATTTGCGGAGTGAAATATCTCCGCAAATGCTACGTTTTTATGGAGTTTTATTATGGCAAATCGTGGTTATAAAGCTTCCTTAAAATCTAACGGTGAAGGTGGCTATATCGTTACTTTTAAAGGTATTCCTGAAGCTATAACTGAAATATGGTCTATGGAAGAGTTTCAGAAAACAGCAACAGATTGTTTAATCACAGCTATTGATTTCTATATTGAAGATCGTAAGACTTTTCCATTGCCTGAGGAAGTAGACGAAAATGAAAAAGATGTTGTTTATCTCCCTGTTTCTGTAATGGCAAAAGTTTTATTGTTAAATACAATGGTATCATGTAACATAAGACCGGTGGATTTAGCCAAAAAAATGCATATTCATCCTCAGGATGTTACTAGAATATTGAACACCAATCACACAACAAAAATTGACACCTTGGCGAAAGCCTTAAAAGTTTTAGGTAAAAATTTACAAGTTAGCATCTAGTTTGATTACAGATTTAATCAAAAAAACCTTGCTCCCTCAAATGAGGGAGCTTTCTTTGAAAATAAAATTTTATTGATTTTTACCCAATTTCATGTATACTATCGCTCGCTGTGTTTATGGTCGCATTACGCAGTTATCTTTTAATATTTTATAGGAAACATGAAAATGGCAATTACTTTAGATGCTACTTCACGTACTGACTTAGGAAGAGGTGCGAGCCGCCGCCTACGTCGTGAGTTCAAAACTCCAGCTATCATCATCGGTGAAGGCAAAGACGCTTTATCAATTACCTTAGATGAGAAGAAAGTTATTACTGCTTCTTTAAAGGATGAGTTCTACAAAGAAGTAGAAATCAATTTGGACGGCAAGTCAATCAAGGTTAAGCCTGTTGACATTCAGCGTCACCCAGTTTCAGAGCGTATCTTACACATCGATTTCCAGCGTATCTAATAATTTTTGATACCTAAGTAAGATATATGAAAGCCATTCTTGCAAAGAGAGTGGCTTTTTTCATATATTGTATATAGATATTTTGTTTTGTCCTAGTTGTGACTTAGCATAAGTGTGAATGTTCTTATTGAATTATCAATTAAAAGTCACCATTTACTAAAGGACACAAGTTAAAAGACAGAGCTTAACTTTATTCATTTAGTATTGTCTAAAGTAGTTTTGTCTAGTTTTGTCAAAGCACAGAGCTAACATTCTTATAACACTAAAGCTTGTAGCATACTAGAAGTCTTTGTAGGGAAAAGTTTCATGTCAGATAATCTTTGTTTAGGTCATATGATTGAGCGTAAGGTCGTTGATATCACAGATCAGGGCGCTTTTGTCGATGCTGGTGCATTTGGTGATCTTTTCGTACCTCATAAGCAATTACCTAAAGATCTTAAAATAGGTGACATGTTAAGAGTGTTCCTTTTCAAGGATGGTGGTCGTGTTTTAGCTACTGCAAGACATCCATATCTTGAGGTGGGAATGGTAGGTCGTCTTACTGTTACCTCAATTGATTGCGGCACTGTATACATGGATCTTGGTATTCCAAAAGAACTCGTAGTTCCTGTATCAGAACAGCGTTCTGCTTTTGAAGTAGGTATGTCTGTTTTAATTTTGGTTACTATGGATGAACAAGGCAGACTTTTTGGTACACAGCGTTATAACTCATATATTCGAGACGCTTCTAATAAAGGAGAGTTTAAAGTAGGTCAGAGAGTAACAGCTGTTGCTGTATCTCATACACCATTAGGCTACAGAATGGTGGTAAATGACTCTGTTTATGGTCTTTTATATAAGTCTGACGTAAAAACACCAATTAGAATTGGTAAGAGACTAGATGGCTATATCATTAAGATTAGAGAAGATGGCAAATTAGATGTATCTTTGCAGGAACCTGGTCTTTTAGGCATTGAGCATGCTGCAAGTCTTTTATTGAGAATTTTAAAGACCTCAAATGGTTTCTTAGCTTTTAATGATAAGTCAGATCCTCAGGATATTGAGGATTACCTGCATATGTCGAAAGGCAAGTTTAAAAAAGCTATTGGCAATCTCTATAAATTAAGATTGATTGAGATGGTTGATGATGGCATTAAGTTAACTAAAGAAGGCACTGACTATGTAAATAAAAACAGTCAGCAAAACGGTTAACTGTTAAGTATTGATAGTAAAGAGTAGTCAACTTATAGTTTAGGCATTTTAAGTTACTCAAAAGAGATTTTTAGATAAGGATAATGATGGAATTTCTATATTCTTTAGCACTATATTCAAGCAAGCTGGTAGTTACAGTAGCTTTAATTCTTTTTGGTCTTATAACTCTTTTAATGGCAGTTAAAGGTCTTAAATCAGCTAAAAAAGATAACGAAGATAAGTTAAAGTTCACTGATCTTAAAAAAGAGTTCAAAGAGCGTAAACAGGAGCTTGAGGATGCTATCTTTGAAGCTGATAGCTCAAAGACTGAAAAAGAAAAGAAAGCTTTCTTAAAGCAAAAAGCAAAAGACGAGAAAAAAGAACCTAATAAAAATGAAAAAGCCTTAAAAGAAAAGATTGAGAATGCAGAAAAAGAAGGTAAGTTCTGCCCAGAGAAAGTCTTTGTAATCGAGTTCTATGGTGATCCTAAGGCAAGCTATAAGGATGACTTTATCAAAGAGATTAACGCTGTTCTTGATGTGGCAACAGATAAAGATGAGTTAATTTTAAATCTTGAGTCACCAGGAGGTGTTGTAAACGGCTATGGTCTACTTGCTTCTCAATTAGAAAGAGTAAGAGAAAAAGGCATTCATCTTACAGTCTGTGTCGATAATGTAGCAGCTTCAGGTGGCTATTTAATGTCATGCGTTGCTAACAAGATTGTAGCCGCACCTTTCTCCTATGTAGGTTCTATTGGTGTGGTAGCCCAAATTCCTAACTTTAATAAAGTATTAAAGAAACATGACATTGACTATGAGCAGGTTACAGCTGGTAAATACAAGCGTACACTTACCATGTTCGGTGAGAATACTGAGGAAGGTCGAGAGAAATTCCGTCAGGAACTTGTAATGATCCATGACAGATTTAAAGCTATTGTTGCAAAATATCGTCCAAATATGGATGTTGAGCAGTTTGCAACAGGTGAATTTTGGTTAGCAACTGATGCAAAAGAGCGTGGTTTAGTTGACCAAATTGACACTTTTGATGCATATTTACAGAAAACAGTAGAATTTACAAAAGTTTGTGCTATAAAGATTAGCATTGAACATGAAGAAAAGAAGTCATTTGTAGATATCATTAAAAAGTTTTTTATGGCCAGAACTTGGACTAAAGCAATTAAAAACGAAGTCCAGGATACAATGATTGAACAAGATACAGGCCGTTATTAAGAGAAAAAGGATTTTACAATGGGCAAATCGCTGGTAATCGTGGAGTCTCCATCTAAGGCAACTATCATCAATCGCTATTTAGGTGATGATTATGTAGTTCGCGCTAGTGTTGGCCATATCAGAGATTTGGCTAACGGTTCATCCTCAAAGGCAGAAACAGCCGATGGCAAAAAAGTCAAGCTTACTAAAGAAGAAACTTTAGTTAAGAACATGGGTATTGATCCAAATAATCATTGGAAAGCAAACTATGCGATCATGCCTGACAAGCAAAAGGTTGTAGCTGAACTAAAAAAACTCTCAAAAGATGCTGACAAAGTTTATCTGGCAACCGATTTGGATAGAGAGGGAGAAGCTATTGCATGGCACTTAAGAGAAGTCTTAGGTGGCAAGGATGACAAGTATTTAAGAGTTAAATATCCAGAAATTACCAAAGCTGCAATTGCTAAAGCTTTTGAAAATCCAGGCCGTATTAACATGGATTTAGTTAACGCTCAGCAGACACGCAGATTCTTAGACAGAGTTGTAGGCTTCATGGTTTCACCTCTATTATGGAAGAAAGTAGCTCGTGGTCTTTCAGCTGGTCGTGTGCAGTCTGTAGCAGTTGAGCTAATTGTTGATAGAGAACGTGAGATCAAAGCGTTTATCCCTGAAGAGTATTGGAATATTGATGCTATTACCTTAAATCATGATGGGGAGAGCTTAAAGTTAGCTTTAACCTCTAAGAATGGTAAGAAAGTTGAGATCCACAATAAGGATGAAGCAAATTCAATCTTAGATTATCTAAAGTCAGTTCCATTTGTTGTCTCCAAGATTGAAACTAAAAAAGGTAAGCAGTCAGCTCTACCTCCTTTTACCACATCAACCTTACAGCAGGTGGCCAATCAGAAATTAGGTTTTTCAGTACGCCGAACCATGACTGTAGCTCAGCACTTATATGAGCAGGGCTTAATTACCTATATGCGTACTGACAGCGTTAATCTGTCAGCTGAAGCCATCGCTGCAGCTCGTGATATTATCCAGAGAAACTTTGGTGAAAAGTACGTACCTGAAAAGCCAAATTACTATAAGTCAAAAGAATCAGCTCAGGAAGCTCACGAAGCTATTCGTCCTTCGCATCCATTAGATCCACTTCCTGCTCATATTGATAGAGATGGTCAGAGATTATTTGATCTTATCAAAGCAAGATATTTAGCTTCTCAGATGACTCCTCAAGAGTATGAGACTACTAATGTCTCAGTTGATGCTGGTGGTTATACCTTTAGGGTATCAGGTAAGCATGTAACCTTTGATGGTTTTAAACGTGTTTACAATTTCAACAAGAATGAAGAAGTACTGTTACCTGAATTAAAAGAAGGTGAAACACTTAAGGTTGAAGAGTTATTACCATCTCAGCACTTTACACAGCCTCCTGCTCGTTTCTCAGAGGCTAGCTTGGTTAAAGAGTTAGAAAAAGATGGTATTGGCAGACCATCTACATATGCTTCAATTATTTCAACTATTCAGGAACGAGGTTATGTAACTATTAACCATGGTCGTTTCTATGCTGAAAGAATGGGCGAGATTGTAACTGACAGATTACGTTTTAGCTTTAAAGATCTTATGGATAAGAACTTTACAGCTTCAATGGAAAACAATCTTGATGAAATCGCTGAAGGTAAAAAGAACTGGTTAAAAAGCCTTGACAACTTCTACAAATCTTTTGAAGTTGAATTAGAAAAGGCCACAAAGCCTGCAGCTGATGGTGGTATGCCAGAGAACAAACCTTTAGAAATTAATGAGTTTACCTGTCCAGAGTGTGGCAAATACCATATGGCAGTACAGTCTGGTAAGACAGGTATGTTCTTAAGCTGTTTAGGCTATTATGATAAGAGTGTTAAGACAGCTGACAGATGCCATAAGACCTTAAATTTAAGAGCTTTAGACATTGGAGCTTTAAACTCTAAGAATTTGACTGATGAGGAAGAGGCTAATATCTTACGCTCTCGTCCTCGTTGTAACAAGTGCCATTCTGTGATGGACACTTACATCATTGACGAAACTCATAAGCTTCATCTGTGCTCAACTCCAAACTGTGGCGGTTATCTGTTAGAGACAGGTAAGTTTGACTCTGAGATTGAAAAAGGACCAGAGATCCCTTGTGAGAAGTGTGGTCATACCATGGTGCTAAAAGAAGGTCGCTTTGGTAAGTACATGTCTTGCACAAATAAAGAATGTGGCAACACCAGAAAGATCTTAAAGAACGGTCAGGTCGCACCTCCACGCGAAGATCCTGTAGATATGCCTGATTTATTATGTAAGACAGAAGGCTCACACTACGTACTGCGTGATGGTGCAGCAGGTCTTTTCTTAGCAGCGCATAACTTCCCTAAGGTACGTGAGACGCGTCCTCCTAAGGTTATTGAGCTGTTAAATCACCGTGATAAGCTTTCACCTAAGTTCTATTATTTAGCTGATGCACCTGCTTATGACAATGACGGTAATGAAACTGAGATTAGATTTAGCCGTAAGTCTAAAAAGCAGTACATTATGTCTGTAGATAAAGAGGGTAAACCAACCTCATTTGTCGCTTTCTATAACGAGGAGGACAAAAAGTGGGAAGTACAGGAACCTGTAAAATCTACTACAAAGAAGACAGCTGCTAAAAAGACAGCAACTAAGAAGTCTACAGCCAAAAAGACTGCTGTTAAAAAGAATACCAAGAAAGCTTAATTAAGTACTGGTAGGATTTGTAAAGATGGGATCTCAGATGAGCTCCCATTTTTATAAGTGTAGATTAACTATTCTAACTAACTATCTTGCTTGGCTGAAACTTCAGAATAAGTCGACTCTTAAGACTAAAGATCCATAGGGTAGTTTTTAATCTTATTGATGAGTTTTAACTCCTCATCAGAATTCTCATTAACAGAGTTTGAGAGATATTTTAGCTCTGTAACATAATTTGGTAACTGCTTTTCAATCATGGCAGCACATACCTTAAAATAAGCTGTAAGCTCACTGTCTAAGAGTGTTCCTTTGTAGTTATTGCCTCTGAATAAAAAGACAATATTTCTGTAATTGCTACTAGTGGTAAGGGGAGCTACTACTACAGCTTCTTTGTTATTGTTAAATAAGATCTTTTGATACTCTTCATACTCTTTTTGAGAAAAGTCTTTAAAGAACTCTTTTGAGTAATTCTTAACCTCATCCCATTTAACACTCTCAAGATTAGCGCTTACTAATAAATTCGTAATCTGCGTTAATGGTATATTAACTAATGTTTGGCGTTCCTGAGTTAAGACAGTAGCAGGTGAGAGCACTCCAAAATCATCTAATCTGTAGTACTTGCGTCTTACCTCGTTACCATCAAAATACAGAGCATCAATGTCATTGCCATTGAGAGACAGTGGCTTTAACACTTCTAAGCTTCGTTCTTTGACATTGTAATCAACTAAGAATTTACCATGAGAGATAGCTTTACTGATTTGTTCTGCCTTTTGCTCATGAGGTCTTGTCATGTAATTTATTAAGGCTGTGTGCTTAAGATTCAACTCTTTTACAAGATGAATTAAAGCTCTCAATCGACCTAATCTGTCGTAGATTGATAACTTCTCTTTAAAGCCATACTTAAAAGCACATTTTAAAAGGGAATCAGTATTCAGGCATTTACCATCGGTAAAAAGCTCTGAGAGTTTTAATACTTTGTTTACATCTGTAAGAGCATAAACATTATCTAAGATAGTAGGTTCTCTGAATTGTCTAAGACACATGCTTTCTAAGATTTTTAAATTACGAATAGACCAAGTAAAGATAGTTACATTGGGATTATGTAAGATCTTTTCAGCTTCATCTAGAAACCTTTCGATGCTAAGACCATTTTTAATAGTGTAAGGATCGATACCCTGAGTGAAAAGATAACTAGGACTAGGTAATCTGTAGTCATAACCTTTACAGGTAATAAGCTCGTTTTTATCGATAATATTAAAGTTCAAATCTGTTAATACATAGGATAATGAATACAGACTTGGGTATTTATCATCAGGTGAGGTTACTGGCTCTGGAAGTAAAAATAGTAACTTTCTATCGTAGTTTATCATTGTAAAACTGACTGCATCTATTCAATTGCAAAATAAAAAAGTCTTTAAGCTCTTATCTAAACTGATTCTGTTCCGAATTGTATTCAAAGCCTGCTGTTTTTAACTTTTCAGTAAGCTCATTCTTATCAATATCATTAGTGGCACAAAGTTCATCTAATGATGAGTATTCATCACGTAACTGCATATTTACAGCTGATAACAGAATGAATGGATCCATAGTTTTAAAATTAGCTAAAGACATCATAATAAAATCCTCGCATAGATCTAATTTAGTTTAGATACAGTATCGAAAATGCATTTGCCCACAATAATGCCACCTTCAGCGCTGTAGTGATTGTCATCTACAAACAAAGGTACACCGTTGTCGTTATAGGTCTTGTAATAGCCATTACCCAACTCTAAAGGAACGTTTCTATCAATATAAAAGACGTTTTCACGACTATCAGCAAAGGCTTTTAAAGCATCATTGGTAAGAGTGAATTTTTCACCTAAGCGGTTAGGTGTGTTGTGGCATTTGTTCTTATCAATGATCTTAGATAAGAATGAATCTTTAAGATCAAGCTTTAAGCAATTAACTAAAGCTTTGCTGGTGATGATACCTTCTGATACGAGATAGAATTTAAGATCTTTACGTTTATCAATCTCGTAGGCAAGATCTTCAATTAAGAACTTTAAGAAAGCTTTGTAGTTCTCAGTAGTATCCTTTAAAGAGAACTCCTTCATATAGAGGTTGTACTGTACATCCCAGCGGTTTGAGAGAATTACCTTATCACCACTGTGCAACTTGCTTAAAATATCAATATAAGCATCATAATAGTCTTTTCTGATGGTCTTATCTGTAAAGAATGTGTCTTTTAGACTGTTAAAGTTTGGACCATAAGCTAAAGTAGCATGTAAGACATAGAAATAAACAGGAATCTTATTGATATTGTTTACATAATAACGGTAGTGATCAGCATGACTGTCACCAATCATAAAGATATGAGGTGTTTCCTTCTGGAAACCTGAATGTGTGACATAGCTTCTTTCGTTATATCTTTTAACAGATGGAATGTAGTCAGGATCTTTAACATCGATCTTATAGAGATCTGATTTACTCTCTGTTCTCATGTAGTTTGTAAGATAGTTATTACCTTCGTTATGGAGAAAGCAAAAGTATGAGGCAAAGCAAAGTAAAAATAGAGTAAAAGTTAATCTGTAGTCAAC
>Gold_p2__coassemble_124_pt1 | contig 84160 bp, 67 predicted proteins | sample Gold_p2__metabat2_low_PE_010 | metagenome-assembled genome bin Gold_p2 | reverse complement strand
AAAAGATATCTACACCTAAGAATCCACCATCAAATAGAGTTGATTCTGTAAAATGAGCTGACTTTAAAAGGTCAAAAAGGTGATAGAAAACTACTGCTAAAATTGCGATGGCTTTGAGGCCATCAATATCTAATCTTTGTTCTTTTGCCATTGTAGAAAAATAAAAGATCTCTAGAAATTGGTTCTTAGAGATCTTTTGTAAATACAATTATTCAATATCAAAAGAGATCTGTGATCTCATCTTTTTAACATTCTCTACAGCTTCGTCAACTGTCTTGCCACGTGCTAGGCACACACCCATACGTCTTTCTCCATCGATATCTGGTTTACCAAATATTCTTAATTGTGAAGAAGGGGTCACAGCTAAAGCTTTGTCTAAATCCTTGTAGATAATGTCATCACCAGTACCTTCAGCTAATAATGCAGCTGAGGCTGATGGACCATAGAAAGTGATCTTACCGATAGGCAGACCTAAAAGAGCTCTTACGTGCAGAGCAAACTCAGACATATCCTGAGAAATCATAGTTACCATACCGGTGTCATGAGGACGAGGTGATAACTCTGAAAAGATTACCTTATTACCACAGATAAATAACTCAACACCAAAGATACCAAAACCACCTAAAGCGCTAACAACAGCTGAAGCTATTCTCTTTGCTTCCATTAGTACTTCCTCAGATAGAGGTTCAGGCTGCCATGACTCATGGTAATCACCATTTACCTGGTGGTGACCTACAGCCTCACAGAAATGAATACCATCAACAGCGTTTACGGTAAGCAATGTAATCTCTCTGTCAAACTGTACGAAACCTTCGACGATAACACGTCCTAAACCGCCACGACCGTGTTCAACTGCTTCTTTAAATGAGTCTTCAATATCAGCTTCAGACTTTAATACGCTCTGACCTTTACCTGATGAACTCATGATTGGTTTCATAATGCAAGGAAAACCGATCTTATGGATATTCTCTTTTACTTCTTCGACAGTTGAAGCAAAGAAGTATGGAGAGGTAGGTAGAGACAGCTCTTCAGCAGCTAAAGTTCTGATAGCTTCTCTGTTCATGGTGATGTTAGCTGCTCTAGCTGATGGTACTACGTTAAAACCACGTTCTTCTAATGCTACTAAGGTCTCGGTTGAAATAGCTTCGATTTCAGGAATAATGTAGTCTGGATTAACTTTTAAAATAAGTTTCTCAAGTTCATTAGGATCACGCATATCAATGACAGCACGGTGCTGAGCTACCTGCATGGCAGGTGCATTATCGTATCTGTCACAAGCTGTTACATCGATGCCGTAGCGCAAGAGTTCGATAGCTACTTCTTTTCCAAGTTCACCTGAACCTAACAGTAAAGCTTTAGTTGAATGTTTATGATAATCAATGGTAATTGAGCAAGACATAAGATTACTCCTTTAAAATATGGGCATATTATATCCCATAAAAATGAATTACTCACTACATATCAAACGCTTATTTACAAAGAACAAAAATATATTTTCAAATTTGATATAATTGGATAAGAGATAAATTTTTACAACAATAAGCGTAGTTTTTATCTATAATTACCTCAAAGAAATGGATATTTTTATCTACTTCATGTTTTGTCAATTATGAGATAATTTGAAATTTTCGGAGATGGCAATGATAACAAAATTTTTAAAAACTTTGATAAGTGGTTTACCAAATCATACTGAAGATGACTTTGCGCAAATTTGTGAAGAAACATCAAAGAACCAAAAAATTCTTTTAAAAGAAATAAATGAAGAAGAAAAACTCGGTTGTATGTATCACTTTTACAAAGTTAACGATCTGATCAAGAGTTCTGCTGATGAGTTCATTAAAAATGCCTGAAAAACGCAACTCAAATGTGATGAAGAATGCAAGCACAAGAACTATTGCTTCAACATATCATGGACCTTTACCTTTATCGTCTGAATTAAGAAACTACGAAAATGTTTGTCCTGGTGCTGCTGATAGAATTATTTCAATGGCCGAGTTTAGTCAAAAAAGTGTTTCTGAAAAGCAAAACAAAGCCTTAGATAATGATAAGTTAAAAATAGAGTATTCTTATAAATTGGCTAAAAAAAGCATGAACATAACTTTGTGTCTATGTCTTTTTTTATTGTTTGTAGGTGGATTTTTAATATTTAACGAAAAAATTATTGCTGGCTCTATATTTACGGCTCCTTGCTTTATAGCTGTGCTTTCATACTTTTCTCCTTTTAAATCCCCAAAAAATAAAAACAATAAATAAGTTGTCTGTACAGTCAGATCTGTTGTTACTCATTGTTATTGAAAGTCTTTTTTTATGAAAATTCTTTGCGATATTGCATTACCAAACTCTGTTGAAGTTTTCTCTCAGTACGGAGAGGTTCTTTTAAAAAAAGGTCGTGAAATCAATTGTGATGATCTTGAAGATGTGGATGTTCTAATTACGCGCTCAATCACTAAGGTAAACTCTGAACTCCTAAAGAAAGCTCATAAGCTAAAGTTTGTAGGTACTGCTACAGCTGGTATGGATCACTTTGATACTAAGCTTTTAGATTCATTGCATATCCCTTACACCAATGCTGAAGGTTCTAACTGTGAGAGTGTTGGTGATTATATTCTCTCTGTTTTACTTGTAATGGCTCAAAGGTACTCTCTTGATTTTAATGGCATGAGTATCGGTATTGTAGGTTGTGGTCATGTAGGTGCCCAGGTTGAGAATAAAGCTAAAGCTCTAGGTCTTAAGATTTTTAAATGTGATCCTCCAAGATTTAGAAAAGGAGACTCAACATGCAATGCTACTTTAAAAGATTGTCTTAATTGTGACATCGTGACCTTACATGTACCTTTAATTAAAGAAGGTACAGATAAGACCTTGTACATGATAGGTGAGAATGAGCTTAAATCTTTAAAGACTGGAGCATTCTTCTTTAACGCTTCCCGTGGCAATGTAGTTGATAATGAAGCATTATCAAAAGTTCTAGATGAGAGATCTGATCTTAAAGTTTGGCTTGATGTCTTTGAAGGTGAGCCTGAGATCAAGGTAAAGTCACTTTTATCAAAGGTAGAGGGGGCTACAGCTCATATTGCTGGATACTCTTATGAATCAAAAAGAAGGGCAAATGTGATGTTAGCTCACTCTATGGCAAAAGCTTTAAATCTTGAAGAGCCAAAGCCATATAGAATGCCAAAGGCAGAAATTGAAAATGTTGACTTAGGCAATGTAGAGACTCTTGATCTTGATTTAATCTCAAGACTTGTATTCTCTGTTTATGATGTAAGACGTGACAGCTTTAAATTTAAGAATGCTTTTACTGATGGTAAATCTTTTGATGCAATGCGACAGAATTACCGTGAAAGACGAGAGTTATCTTCAGTTACCATAAAAAATGCTCCTGAAAAATTCAGAAGCACCTTGTCTTTATTAGGTTTTACAGTTGTCTGAACACTCTTAAGCAGTTTGTACTTAGCATCTTGTCTGCAAACTGCTTTAAATCTCAGAGAGTTCTTTTTTCTGCTCTTTATTAAGAGTAATCAGTCCATCATGATCAAGACTTGAGAGCAGGGCTTTGCAACCTACTAAAATCTCAGAATAAGCTTTTTCAAAATCTCTTGTATACCAAGGATCATCAATATCTTTTGGAGTATCTGTAAAGTCTAAAAGCAAATATACCTTGCTCTTATCTGTCTTAGGATACAGCGCATACAGATTATCAAGATTAAACTGCTCCATGGCAATGATGTAGTCAAAGTCTTTTAGATCCTGCACTGTAACTTGTCTTGCTCTTTTAGCTGAGCAGTCAATACCTTTTTGACGCAGTAAAGCTTTCACAGGAGGGTAGACACCGTTGCCGATTTCTTCTTGAGAAGTGGCTGCAGAGCAGACAATAAAATCGTCCTCAAGCTTAAGCTTCTTTACTAACTCTTTTAAGATAAATTCTGCCATAGGTGAGCGACAAATATTTCCATGGCAAAGGAAAAGCACTTTAAACATACAAATCCTTAAAAAAAGACTCTTGATCCAGTTAGATGATATTAACCTGTAATCATAGATCTTTTAATTGAAAAATAAAAGAAAATTGAAAAGATAAAGTCTCTAAATGAAGTATGAAAATAGGTAGCAAGTGTTGATTTTCGTTAATTTTATAACGCCAATCATGGTGAGGTCTTGATCTCTTAAGACTTACTTAACTCCCTTAATTACCATAGAGGCGTTAATGCCACCAAAAGCAAAATCGTTTGACTGAATGAACTCAACTTCTTTTTTCAGAGGTTTGTCCATGATGTAGTCAAGATCTCCGCATTGAGGATCTACTTCATGTAAGTTTAAGTTTGGATTAAACCAGCCTACGTTCATCATGTTTACAGCTGCAATAGCCTCAACTGCACCACATGCGCCTAAGGTATGACCAAAATAACTCTTTAAAGTTGAAATTGGGGTCTTGTTGCCATAGATATTAGCTGTAGCATTAGATTCTGCTAAATCGCCACGAGCGGTACCGGTGCCATGAGCTGAAATGTAACCGATATCGCTAGGTGAAAGTTCAGCATCTTTAATTGAGCTTTCAATACAGATCTGAATGGTCTTTGGATTTGGAGAGGTGATATGTGTAGAATCACAGTTTGTTGTAAAGCCAATTAATTCACCTAAGATATTAGCTCCACGTGCTTTAGCGTGTTCATATTCTTCTAATACTACAGTACCAGCACCTTCACAGATTACTAAACCGTCTCTGTCTTTGTCAAAAGGTGCTGGGGGCAGTTTTGGTGTATCGTTTTTAGATGAAGTTGAGAACATGGTATCAAAGACACCAGCATCACAAAATATTATGTCTCCTAAGGGAGTGAACACAATGCAACTTTTGTAATGGTAGAGTGTTCCTGATTTAATTAGTAGTCTATTTCATATATCGCAAAAAAAGCCCCATAGCATAACTATGAGGCACAACTATCTAAAAGAGAAACTTAAATAAATCTTTACCTAAACTACTAACGGATGTTCATGATTGAATCCATTGCAGTATTCTGAGTCTGTAGAGCCTGAGCATTAGACTGATAGGTTCTCTGTGCAATAATCAGATCAACTAATTCTGAAGCTAACTCAACGTTTGACAACTCTAAGTTAGCGCCTTTAATTGAACCTGCCATACCAGAATTAGCTTCACATGCCTGAGCTTCACCTGAGTTTACTGACTCTTTCCACTGAGTATCACCAACTTTGATTAACCCCTGAGGGTTTGTGAAGTTTGCCATTGCAACTTTACAGATCTTTGATGTTCTGCCGTTGGTGTATGAAGCGATCATTACACCATCTTCGTTAACCTGTACGTTCTCTAGGACACCTGTTGAGTAACCATCATTTGTAATGCCACCTACAGAGAACTTTGAGCTGCCGTACTGAGTGTAGTTAAGATCTGCTACGATTGACTGAGAGTCATCAACACCACCTCCCATTGCCTGAGCTAAAGTGAAGGCGTCACGACCTTTCTCAGGAGGATTAGCGCCACCTGCATTTGTAAATGTGATTAGACCAGGAGTCTGACCGTTGTTAACAAGCTTACCATCTGTGCCGAACTCTAACTGAATACCTTTGAAGGTAGTATTTGCATCAGCAGATGGGCTGTTAGCGTCAACTTTCAGATCAACACCACCAGCTACGTCTACAGGGTTACCATCGACATAGGTTAATACGTTCCAAATGGTGTGACCGTCATTAGTTACCTTACCAGGGTGGTTCTGAGTACCGTCATTGGTATGATCTTTGATGAAATAATAAGTTAAAGTATGAGCTCCACCTAATGAATCATAAACAGTCTGTGATGAAGCATTAGTATATGTTGAGCTGTCAGTATGATCAAAGTTCTGGTAACCGTGAGCAGCCTGAGTTGCCTTTGAATCGGCGCCAGCAGGTAAGTTAAAGGTGATTCCAATCTTTGATGAAGCACGAGGTGCACCAGTGTCACTAGGAATTCTAATTGCTTTTGTAGATGTAATATCAAGATTAGCAACATCACCATCTTCATTTACAGGATATCCCTGAAGATAATCACCCATAGCTGTAACTACGTATCCATTTGGATTTAATTCAAAGGCACCGTTTCTGGTGTAGGTTCTGTCGCCATTATTAGCTGTTGCAGCATCATTTGGTTCATTTGCTAACACAAAGAAACCGTTGCCGCTAATTGCCATATCCAGGTTATTACCAGTATCACCTGATAATGAACCTTGTACGAACTGCTGAGCTACAGTAGTAGTATTAGTACCCATACCGGTAGCTGTTTTTGAACTTGTGAAAACTGAATTGGTGTAAAGATCGGCAAATTCAGCACGTGACTTCTTAAAACCGTATGAGTTAGCATTAGCAATGTTATTTGAGGTGGTATCTAAGTATTTCTGTGAACCATTTATACCAGTAATTGATGTATTGAACATAGCGTTTCTCCAAATAGATAATAGATAGTTTTTTTCTCTCTCAAATTTATTTTAATTTTGAGCTTTTCGCTCTTATGTCTTATATAAAGCAAATGCTGTGCCAATTATTTTATTTATTGAATTATAAAGAATTTAATTTTTAATATCGGAAAAATAGAGCCAGTTTGCCTTAAACGGCAAACAAATTTTTACTAAAAACTTGCCTTTGCCGGGTACTTTTATACTTAATCACTTGAGCCATATATAGTAAAATTTACTAGATTTTTGTGAGGTAAATTATGAGTAAAGCTTTAGTCGTATTCTCTGGTGGACAGGATAGTTCTACCTGTCTTTACTATGCTTTAAATAAGTATGATAAGGTTGCAACCATTGGTTTTAACTATGGGCAACGACATGATGTTGAGATGAAATGCCGTTTAGAGTTTTTAGAAGCTTTAAAGGATTTTGATAAAGAATTATTTAAAAAGTATGAAGGCGACAGAGTTGTTGATATGTTGTCTTTTAAAGATCTTACAGATTCAGCTTTAACAAAAGCTCATGAAGACTATGTTATGAATGAGGAAAATCACTTACCAACCTCATTTGTACCAGGACGTAACTTAATCTTTATGTGCTATGCGGCAAGTTATGCCTATACCATTAAAGCAGATACTGTGATTACTGGCGTAGGACAGGCAGATTATTCTGGATATCCAGATTGCCGAGACAACACCATGAAAGCTTTAGAACGTGCTGTAAATTTAGGTATGGAATCGAATCTTAAGTTTGAAACACCTTTAATGTTCAAATCTAAAGCTCAGACTTTTTACCTAGGCTATGAATTAGGTGGTATGGATTTTGTAAAGCTTATCGTTGAAAAGACTCATACCTGCTATGAAGGACAACATGACAAGTTACATGATTGGGGGTATGGATGTGGAGAGTGCCCATCATGTAAATTAAGAAAGAAAGGTTATGAGGAATTTTTAGATAGCCTGAAAAAGTAATTAAAAAAGCGCTCATTCTATTCTTGAGCGCCTTTTTAATTGAGCTTAGACCTAGTTTTGAATTGACTTAATCTTATAGCTGTTTTCTATCTTATTGCGCTTAAAGTTAGACTGGAAGTTTTTAAGTGCAATTAAGAATGCCAGAATAAAGAAACCACCTGGTGGCAAGATTGCAACCATTAATGTGTAGTCTGATGATATTACCGTACACTCTAATGACTTACCAAACTCTCCAAAGAGATTGGATGCTCCCATAAAAAAAGTTCCAGAGCCTAAGATCTCACGTAAGGCTCCTAGCACAAACAGTACTAGTGAAAAACCAATACCACAGCCTAAAGCATCAAAGAATGAGGAAATAGGACCATTTTTGCCGGCATAAGCTTCAGCTCTACCCATAATGATACAGTTAGTTACAATCAATGACAGATAGATACCTAACTGTGAGTAAAGATCCTGGAAATAAGCCTGAGTATAGAACCTTACTACGGTAACTAAAGTTGCAATTAAGAGTACGTAAATTGGAATACGTACTTCTTTAAAGATTAACTTTCTAATTAAAGAAATTACAAAAGAGCTTACACAAAGTACTAGTAAGGTGGCAATGGCAAGACCGGTGGCACTAGCAGCTGAGGTTGTAACAGCCAGTAGCGGACATAAACCCAACAACTGACAAAGACCAGGGTTATTTGACCAAACCCCTTTTAAGAAAACTTTAACAATTCTCTCTTTAGGTTGTTTTGTTTCTTTTGCACTAGTATCAAGTTTGCCTTCTACAGGCTTTAAGTTTTCACTCATTTAGTTCTGTGTCCTGCATTTTGAAAATCTGTTTAAATCAAGCTCGTTAAGCTCTTTTAAAGCCATAGAGGTAGCAACTACGGTAGCACGAGAGGTTACAGTAGAACCTGAAATGTAATCAAAGTCACCGCCAAGCTTCTTAACGTCCCAATTAGCATCATCAAGAGCGTAACCTGAGAATTGATCTAGGAAATTACCATGAGCTCTATCAACTTTATCTCCTAAACCTGGTGTCTCTGAAGAAAACTGAATATCAGCTTTGTAAACTTTTTTATCTTTATCAAAACCTGCAATCATCACTAATGGATTTGAATAACCCATTGAGGTTTCATAGGTCATAACATAACCTGTGATTTCTGAAGCTCTGCTTGCAACAAATAGCTTTTGGTTAGAACCAATGTATTTACTCTTTTTAATTTGATAACAGGTGATCTGACTTCCTTTATCTTTAGCTTCATCAGGTAATAATGCTAAAACACGGGCATCAATACTGTTCTTCTGGTTTTCAGCAATTTGATCTTTAGTGGTGTTCTCAACATACAGAACAAGCCCTACACATAATGAACCTACAATAGCTAAAGACACTCCTGACAATAAAGAACGTAGTCCTTTATTCATGCGTTTTGTCTCTTTTTCGTTAGTACCTAAAAGAGTCTCTACGTTAGTGTTTTTCATTATTGCAGTCCTCCTTTTTTGTATCTATAGCCAAATGGTCTTCTGTGAGTTAAGACATCAATTAAAGGAGCTGCAGCATTTGAAAGCATTACTGCAAATGCTACAGCATCTGAGTAAGAACCAAATGCTCTTAAGATCACGATTAAGAAAGCAACTAAAATTGAGAAGTAGATACGTCCCTTTGATGTGCCAGCATTAGTTACAGGATCAGTAATAATAAAGAAAGCAGCCATCATGGTACCGCCAAAGAGTAAGGTGTCTAGCGGTGGCAGAAAGTATCCAGGAAAGATATGTGAAAGCAGTAGAGAGAAAGCAACAATGGCTACGAAGAAAACTACTACCATCTTAACTAAGATGATCTTAAAGGCAATCAGGGCAAGACCACCTAAAAGGTAGGCAATAGCTAAACAGAAATAAGCTAAATACTCAGATGACTGAAAATCTACATTTGTCTTCTTATATAAAGTACCGCTCTTTCTTGCTGACTTTATCTCTTCTAGGAAAGTAGCACCAGAAGTAGCATCAGTCTCTGTTGATGCTAATGACTTATCAACTACAACCTCATCTGTATTTGACATTGTGCTTTCATCAGATTTTTCTTCTAAAAAAGTAATGTTTAAAGCGTCAATTTCTTTCTTTAAAGTATTAGCACTTTTCTTATTGTAAATAACTGTTGCACTTTTCTCTAATGATGCAACAGAAAAAGCAAATGGAGCAGGGGCAACCCATGATAAACCTACAACAGATGGACTAGAAATTACGATAAAGACAAAACCTGCCATTGCAGGGTTAAAGATATTATTACCAAGACCTCCAAATACAGCCTTCACCACGATAATAGCAAATACAGTTGCAACAACTGCGTAATAGCAAGGTAGAAGAGGAGGCAATGTCATACCTAATAAAGCTGCTGTAACCACATAAGACAGATCAGATAAAGAATGTAAAACTGATCTGTGTCTTAAAAGAGCAATCACAACTTCACAGACTATGGCTGTAATCAAACAGTTTATGAACTGAAAGAAATTACCAAAGCCAAAAAAGAAGATTTGGACTAAAAATGCTGGTAATAGACACAATGAGACTATTCCCATGATCATCTTAGTGGTCAATGGTGCTTTAAGATGTGGAGCTGTTTCAATACCTAAGTTCTGTCTTGAAACTCCATTAAAATTAGTGTTCATTTTTTACCTTTTAGCTCTCAATGTCTTTTTCTTTAATGCCTGTGGCAATGTATTGTTCTCAACCTTCTGCTCCTGATGAGAAAGTAATACCAGAGCAATTACCTTCTTTTGAGCTGGGTTTTGCAGACTATCATCAGGCTCTAAGCCTACTAATGGATGATTCTCATTTTCAATTGCAGGTTCAGCATAAGCTTTTATGTTCAGAATATTATCTCTAACACCTGCCTGAGTTCTTAAAGCATATGGCAGAACATCTACAACTTCAGCCTGAGCTTTAGCAACTTTAGTCTCTACATCATCCTTTTTAGGCAGAATAGATGTTTCAATATGGCCTTGATGCTTTGCTACCATCATGGCTTTTCTTTCAACATCTTTAATTCTCTGTACAGTTTGGGCCTCTTTTGAGTCTTCAGCTGTAACTGCTGGTGCACTAGCTGATGCGTTTTTTGCTGCCATTAAAGCTGCTTTTCTCTCACGAGCCTTGGCTTTAGCTTCTTCAATTGCTTTTTGACGAGTAGCAGCTAACTCTTCAGGAGACATGTTCTTTTCTGCCTCTTTTTGAGCTTTCATTCTGGCTAATGCTTCAGCTTTCTTCTTTGCACGAGCCTTTTCTTCTTCAGCTAAACGTTCGTTACGAGCTTCCATTCTCTGTTTAGCCCTTTCATTTCTAATCTCAGCATCATAAATATGCTTTTCTACTGCTTTTTCATATCTAAATTGAGCTGTAAGTGGAATATATGATGGGCAAACATAGGTACAGCAGCCACATAGTGTACAATCCTTAATTCCGCACATCTGTGCTGCAGCATGATTATGAGCTTTAGACTGGTTGTACATTTGATATGGCACTAAACGGCTAGGGCAAACTCTAGCGCAACGACCACAACGAATGCAGTTAGATGGCTCTTTAATTCTTGGGATCTCATTTGAGCCTGGTGCCATGATGCAGTTTACAGATTTGGTAATAGGCACATCAATAGAAGGTAGAGTAAATCCCATCATAGGTCCACCTAAAATGATCCTCTGGTGAAACTCAGGATTCAACTCATAATTACTTAAAACAAATCTTACAGAGGTGCCTAATCTTACTCTTACGTTGCCTTTTCTCTTTAAAGAATTTCCTGTTACGGTAACTACTCTTGAGGTTAAAGGTCGACCATCTACAACAGCTTCCTTTACAGCTAAAACGGTACCTACGTTATCAACTACAATGCCACATTCTGAGGTATGAGCGTTATAAGGTACCTCGATACCGGTTAGGATCTTGATAAGATTACGGGCTGAACCTGATGGATATACAGTAGGGATCACTCTTACAGTAGCAACTTCTGCACAAGCCTGCTCCATTGCAGAAATTGCTTTTGGCTTGTTGTTCTCAATTGCAACTAAGGTGATCTTTGGATTTAAAATCTTGTTAAAGATCTTGATGCCTAATGCAATTTCACTTGCTCGCTCCTGCATGATTCTGTCATCACAGGTTATTGCAGGTTCGCACTCGCAACCGTTGATAATTAGGACATTACAGCCAGATATTGACTCATCTAATGCTGACTTTAATTTAATGTCTGTCTGGAATTGAGCACCACCTAAACCTTCTACTCCAAAATTATGCATTCTGGCTAAAAGATCTTTACTGTTCATGCTCTCCCAATTTGGAAGAGGAGCAGGATCTATTTCCTCATCAAGACCATCAGGTTTAATGGTAATACAAAGACCAGTATAGCCACTAGGATGTGGTAAAAGCTCTTTTGAAATAGCGGTAATAGTACCTGATGTAGATGCATGGCAAGGTACTAATCTGCCGTTTGTAGCAGTTAAAGGCTGACCTTTTTTAACATGATCGCCTACGTTTACCAAGATCTCACCATCTTTACCAAGATGTTTTTCAATGGGTAAGCAAATAAGTGATGGTAACTTTAGGTCTTCAATTCTGCAGTTTTCAGTGTCTTTGAGCTCTTTTGGTTTAATGCCTCCAAAGAACTTCCAAATTTTTGCCTGAGCAATTTTTTGTAATTGTTTAGATGACATTATTAGCTCCCACTCTTAATTTGAACAGAGTGTATATTCCAGTTGAAATGTGATAAATTGCGTTCAAGTCTTATTTTTTCAATACACTTTTCTGGACAGTTGTTAATACACTCATCACAGCCGATGCACTCTTCAGGATCGACTACATGAGGTTGTTTTAATAAACCTGAGATAGCATCAACAGGGCATTTTCTCTTACATTTACCACAACCTGTGCACTGTGATTCATGAATATAGGCAACCTGTCTTGGTGAGAAGAGCTGCTCTTCATAATCTTCAACATCACCTGAGTTAATACCTAGCATTGAAGCAATTTGTTTTGCAACATCAGCTCCAGCCGGTTTACATAAATTAGCCAGAGCTTTGCCATCAGCTAGAGCTTTAGCATAAGCCTGACAGCCTGGATATCCGCACTGACCACAGTTAATGCCTGGCAATAATTTTTCAATACGCTTTTCACTGCTATTGCCACTTTTAGATTCTGTAAATGATGACAGAATAGATAATAAAATACCTACAACAGCTAAAATTAAAGCTAATCCAATAATGAATTCAAAATTTATCATGCGGCACTTCCTGCAAAACCTGCAAATCCCATAAATGCCATTGACAGCAATCCTGCTGTAACTAAGGCAATTGCGGTATTCTTAAATGGTTCTGGTACATCTGATATTGCAAGTCTTTCTCTTATTGCTGCAAATAGAACTAATACAAGGGTAAAACCAAAGCCAGCACCTACGGTGAATGCTACTGACTCAGCTAAGTTAAAGGATAAAGAACCTTGTAAAAGAACCAAACCTAAAACAATACAGTTGGTGGTAATTAAAGGTAAGTAGATACCTAAAGAATTGTATAAATCCACGGATACAAAACGGATAACAATTTCTGCAAGCTGTACGGTTATCGCAATAATCACAATATCAATGATTAGCTCTAACGACTCTAAAGAGTACAAAGTTAATACATAGGTATTAACTAGGTAACAGGCAATCGAGGTAATAAACAACACAAATGAAGTTGCAAGTCCCATTCCGGTTGCAGCTGAGATCTTATTTGATACACCTAAAAAAGGGCATAGACCTAAGAATCGGACTAACACAAAGTTATTAACGATTGCAGCACCGAAGAATAAAAATAAATAGTGAACCATAGATATTACGTGTATCCAAAAACGTATTACATCAAAATAAACACATAAACACTACCTTGAAGGTAATGTCCAAATAAGCTAATAAAATGGATTTTTTTTATAGTTTGCTCTTGTTGGGCAACTGAGCAAGACATGTCACTTTAGTTAACTTGAATAAAATATCTTACACGCTGAATTTTAAATCTTTTTTTATAAAGTCTAAAGATATTGAGAAAAATTTTAAGTTTGCTTAAGTATTTTACTTAAGAAAGGCTATTTTTAAAAATTTTATTTGCAAAAACTAAAGGTCAAATGCAGATCTGATATTTTAAAACTATGAATTTCCATATTACATTTTAGTGTTAGTGTTTGTCATAGTATGATCTTTCGATTTACAGACAGCTTTCAGCATGTAAAATACCATCATTAAATACTAGGTGAGATTCAATTTATGGCAACTAAAAACTCATTACTCAATCAAGAACAAAGAGAAAACATGCTGAACATTTTGTTATCGTGTTTTCCAAATCCTAAATCAGAGCTTAAATTTAATAATCCATTTGAGCTTTTGTGTGCTGTGGTGCTTTCAGCTCAGGCTACAGATGAGTCTGTAAATAAGATCACTCCTGAGTTATTCAAACTGGCACCTACACCATCTAAGATGAGTGAACTATCAGAAGCTGCCGTAGGTAATGCAATAAGAACCATTGGACTTTGGAAAGCTAAAGCATCTTATCTTGTAAAGTTATCAAAGATGCTTTGTGATGAATTCAATGGAGAAGTTCCTTCTTCATATGATGAACTTATTAAGTTACCAGGAGTAGGCTCGAAAACAGCAAAGGTTGTATTAAATGTTGCCTTTAATCAGCCTACCGTTGCTGTTGATACTCATATTTTTAGAGTCTGCAACAGAACCGGATTCTGTTTAGGTAAGACTGCCAAAGAGGTTGAAGATAGGATTGTGCCTTTAATTGATGACAAGTATCTGATTACAGCTCACCATCTTTTACTTCTTCATGGAAGATATGTTTGTAAAGCTCGCACTCCATTTTGCAATGAATGTAAAATAGCAACAATTTGTAAGAAAAGAATATAAAAGGAAAAGTCATGACTTACTTAGTTGATTCTCACTGTCATCTTTCAAGCTTGTCTTTAGAAGGTAAGGCAGGTGACAAAATTGAACAGATAATTGCAAGAGCAAATCATGTCGGTGTAACACATTTTTTGAATGTATCATGTACAACTAAAGAATTCGCTAAAAACTGCGAAATTGCCAAGAATTATGACAATATCTATTTAGCATTAGGTATTCATCCACTAAATCTTGAGGATGATCCTGATTGGAAAGATGATGAGTTAATTACAAATCTTGAAATCTCACCTAAGGTTATTGCTGTAGGAGAGACTGGTCTTGATTATCATTATGCTCCAGAGACTAGGGAAATTCAGATCCCATCTTTTGCCAGACAAATTAACATTGCTCATACAGTTCACAAACCTTTAGTTATTCATGCAAGAGAGGCTAAAAAGGATACACTTGACATTATGAAAGCAGAAAATGCCCGTGATGTTGGAGGTGTGATCCATTGCTTTACAGATACTATTGAGATGGCAAGAGCCTGTCTTGATATGGGCTTTTACATTTCATTTACAGGTATATCAACCTTTAAAGGTTCAGATAACGTAAGGGATGTTATTAAATATGTGCCAGTTGACAGAATGATGGTAGAAACTGACTGCCCGTATTTGGCACCAATTCCTGTAAGAGGAGTTGAGAATGAACCTGCCTTTGTAAGATATACCTTAAAGTTTATTGCTGATTTTAAAGGTATTAGTGAGGATACGTTTGCTTCAATCACATCAGCAAATTTTGAAAATCTTTACGGATTAAAGCTAGGTGAGACTAAAGTGCCAAATGTAGAATTCAGCACTTATAAGCTTGAAAAGATAATCGATAAGCCATTTGAACAGTAAGTAAAACAGCTCTTTTCTTACAAGTTTCATGACTGTGAGAAAAGAGCTTTATTGTATTGCAATTCGTCAAATGGAATTGAACTGAATATCCTAGTTACTGACCTAATAAAACAGGATTTACAAAGGTGAAATATCCATTAGTAAATATAATCTCAAGCATTAACAAAATTGCAGTGATAAGCTGCAAAGCACATATCATATCTGTACTTGCCTTGATTCCTTTAACTAACATAAATTGACCAATAAGTACTCTTGAGAGTAAACAAATACCTAACATGGTTAGAGCTATCTGCCAATCTAGAACTACAAAAGTAATTGCTAAACAAATAACTGCATCTGCAATCAAACCTTTTAAGCCTAAGGTTCCAAATGAGCTTACAGGATCGTCAGATGAACCAAAGTTTAAGGTGGTTGCAGTAAATGAGCTTAACACAAAGATAACAGCAAATCCTAAGCAGAAATAGATGTCTAATTCCATGTATTGTGAAAAATACTGAATTGATTTTGCAAACAGACTGATCACAATCAGTGTAATTAAAATCTTGCCATAAGTATCAATCTTTCTTAAAGAGATTGCGGTACATAAAAGACCAATACCTCTGAATGCACCTGATCCTGTTAAGGCAAAAAATAACATGGTAACAACTGCAGCGCACAAAGAATGGCTCTGACATACAGATTGCATGAACATAGCTAAAGCACAGGTAACAAAGCCAATTACAAAGTAAGGTATTGGCATGAAAACAGGAGCTGACGGTCCTAAGATTGATAAAGCTTGTTTTGGAAATAAAGCTCCTAAATTAGTAAAGTTAAAGAATGACGAAACAAGCTGTCTTAAAAAGACTAAAACATAAACAGATGCTGAAATCTCATTGTTTACTTTAGTCTGATTATTAGAAGCTACATGTGCATTTGGAACTTGCTGTTGAGCTTGAACATTTGGCTGTACTTGTGCGTTCTGATTAAAGTTATGTTCAGAATTTTGAGTTTGATCTGACTGTGTCCCAAAGTTTAAGTTAGTGTTTTTAACATTCGCAAAAATGCTTGATTGAGCTGTACTGCCACCAACATTTGACTGTTGATTATTTGCAAAGGTTGCTTGCTGATTTATTTGGTTATCAGCATGATTACTTTGAGTTGCATTCTCAAAAGATGGCTTATCTATAATTTGAGATCCTGGAATATTTGCCCCAACTGTATTTTGCACAGCTACAGTATTCTCTTTAACACTTGTATTTACAGCAGGATTATCTTCTTTTACAGGAGCTGTATTCTGTGAATTCTGCTTTGCTTCAGTTGCAACATGGGCAGGAATTTCTCCTTGAACCATAGTGTTATTTGAAAACAGATCTGTTTGAATAGGAGCTTTTTCTTCTTCCTGTTTAACTTCTGCTTTAGGCTTTCTTGGTCTTAAAGGTTCTCCAGGTGCAATGTATAAATGACCAGAGTCACGACCTTCTTCATTTAAATAAGCTTCATTAGCTTTATATGTGTAGTAATCGTGTTTCTTTAATTCGCGCTCTGAAGGTCCTACAGCATAGATGGTCTCTTCTTCTCGAGCCTGAGTCTTAGGTTGTGACAATCCTTGAGTATTTGACAGATCAAAATCAGAAGCGGATTGCTGCTGTGACTCAAAATTCTGAGGAGGAATAATATTTGTAAAACCAGGATCTGAAAATGCACTAGCAAATTGTTCTTGCGAATTTACGTTTTGATTAGCATTTTGCTGAGCAGGATCAATTGATGCGAAATTCTGATTTACCTGATCAAAGCTTGGTTCAGAATTGAAATCTCTATTGATTGTTTTGCCAGATGTCTGGTTAACATTAAGACGGATCTTCTTAAATAGAGATGCTACCTTACCAGAGTCATCATTTTGCTGATTATTTTTGTTTTTAGAAAAGATTCCAAAAGCCATTAGATTTCCTTCTGAACTTAATTTATATAAGGCTAATTAAAAGCCTAAACATGAATCAGATAATTCAATTTTGTATAAAACATTATATAGTTTTTTGAACTATCATATAATTCATTTTGAAAGTGTTTTCTATTGTGCTTTGTACTTTACACTTTGAATCTTGCTTTCAATATGATATTACAAATCGTAAAGACAAATACAATTATACATATACTTCTAGTTTTGCAATATTCTGAGCAAATCATAATTTCTGTATATTCTATTTCTCTTAACTTCTTTGTCAACGAATAACAATCCTTTATCAGACAAAGAATTGAGCGCTTTTCGAACTGTAATTGTTGAACCGATAGAAGAATCGAAATCTGAAACTTTGCAATAAGGCTTTTGAAAAGTATACATCCATACTTTTTTTTCAGTGTCTAATCGACATTTTGAAAGACCTTCTTTAGCTAATTGTTCAGCGTTTTTCATTTTATCTATTAGTTTTGACGCCATACGTTCGCAACATTCAAGAAAAAATTTTATCCATAGGTACCAATCAGGATTATCTCCTCTTATTCCATTTAATAAAGCATAATATCTGGCTCTTTCTTTTTCTAATTCTTCACTAACAAGAAAAACTGGAAAATCTACAAGATCGTAACTCATTGCCATTAATGCAATAAGGATACGACCTAACCTTCCATTACCATCCAAAAAAGGGTGTACTGACTCAAATTGAGCGTGCATAATAGCAATTTTTATCAATGATTCTATTTTTTCATCAATGACTACACCTTCAGAACCATTGTATTTTTTGAATGATGAATGAACCTCTCCATTCATGAAGTATTCTAAATTTGCCATATACTGAGGTATTTCAGCAGCGGACACTGGAATATAAACAGCGTGCTCTATATTATTATCTGGACCAATAAAATTTTGAATTTTGCGGTATTCTCCGCCAGCTGAGCTTGTTCCTCTGGCATTCGTCATCAAAACTTTATGTAAATTTTGTATCAATCTAGTACTAAAAGGCATTCCACTTTTAATTAAATCAACTCCAAGATCTAACGCTTTTTTGTAATTTAAAACTTCTTGTTGTTCCCAACCTTTCCTGTTAGAAGGTTCTATCATTTCTAAAAATGTAACTTGTGTGCCTTCAATCTTGGTTGATTGTACAGATTCATTAAGAGAAAAAATGCTGACGAGAGGAGAAGCTACAATGAAATGTGAAAAATCACTTTTCATAGTTCCAATTTGTAAATTAACCTTAGCAAGTATTTTATAAATATCTATCATTTGTTGTGCCGAAATGACAGGAGGTAGTAGTTGAACACCTTTTTTAGCCATTTTTTACTCCATTTTATTTTTTGATATAAAATAACAAAAAAAATGTATTTTATAAAAAATTGAAGATATAATTTATTAAAAAATTATATCTTAAAATATTGTTTTATTCTACTTAAAGGATAGGATTCTATAAAAAGTTATAAATACAATGTTAAAATTTAATCTTACACAAGAATATTATTAATAAAACATTAATAAAGCAAAATATAATAAACTACTCTCTGCTCCAATGAGATATGACATATAAAGTCCATATTAGGATTAGTCAAAATGATAAAATTAGAGAATATACATAAAGTTTATCAGCTAGATAAAAATCATAGTTTGCATGCATTAAAAGGTATCAATCTGACTATTAACAAAGGTGAAATCTTTGGTGTGATTGGTCTTTCAGGTGCAGGTAAATCAACACTTATTAGAATCATCAATATGCTTGAAACTCCAACCGAGGGTAAGGTAATTATTGATGGTGAAGATATCACTGACTACAAAGAAGTACAGTTAAGAAAAGTAAGACAATCAATTGGAATGATCTTCCAGCAATTCAACCTATTATCTTCAATGACTGTAGCTCAAAACGTAGCCTTTCCACTCGAGCTGAATCCTCAAAATGACAAAAAGACCATAAAAGCCAAGGTAAAAGAGTTGCTTGAAATGGTAGGTCTTGGTGATAAAGCTGATGTTTATCCTGCTCAATTGTCAGGAGGTCAGAAGCAAAGAGTTGGTATTGCGAGAGCATTAGCAACAAATCCTAAGATTTTACTTTGTGATGAAGCTACTTCAGCTTTAGATCCAAAGACAACCAGCTCAATCTTGAAATTACTACAAGATCTTAAAAAGAAACTAAATCTTACCATCGTGATCATTACTCACCAGCTAGAAGTAATTAAAGAGTGTTGTGACAGAGTGGCCGTTATTGACGGTGGTTTAATCAGTGAGATGGGCAAAACTATTGACGTTTTTGCAAATCCTCAAAAAGAATTAACTAAGAGATTAGTAAGTGCCGTAGTAAGAAAGGATCTTAATGACCTATTAGATTATACAACGCTTAATAATACTTATAAGGAAGGCTCTAAAGCTTGGTTTGAAGTTTTATTCTTAGGAGATAAAGCTGAAGATCCTGTGATTGTTGATGTTGCAGAAAAACTAGGTGTTAAGATTGGTATTATGGCAGGTCAAATCAATCATATTCAAAATGAGCCTCTAGGTGTTCTGATTATTGCTATAGAAGGCAGTGAAGACATCATTGCAAAAGCAAAGACTGAACTGGAAAACAGGGTATACAGAGTTAAGCTTTTAGGCTATCAGCTAAAGGAGGCAAAATAAATGGTAGAGTTTTTAACATCTCTAGGACTGTCATCCTATGCATCAAAGATTTCTGTACTTTTGTTTGATGGTACCATCGATACTTTCTACATGGTGTTTTTAGCAACAGCAATCTCAATCATTGTTGGTGTACCTTTAGGAGTTATTTTACTAGTAACCTCCAAAGGTTATTTCTGGTATTCACCAGTGTTTTATTCTGTGTTAGGTTCAATTGTTAATGCCCTAAGATCAATTCCATTTATTATCTTAATGGTGGCAATTATTCCTATTACCAAGTTCTTTGTAGGTACGAGTATTGGTACAACCGCTGCAATTGTGCCTTTGACAATTTCGACTATTCCTTTTTTAGGAAGACTAGTTGAAACCTCATTAAGAACTGTATCTTATGGTTTAATTGAAGCTGCTCAATCAATGGGAGCTAGCCCATTTAGAATCATCAGAAAAGTATTATTACCAGAGGCTCTACCTGAGTTAATTCAGAACTTTACATTAACAGTAATAGTAATTATTGGTTGTTCAGCTATGGCTGGCACCATCGGTGGTGGCGGTTTAGGTGATATTGCAATTCGCTACGGTTATCAAAGATTCCAAGTATCAATCATGGTTCTAACTGTAATTATCTTAATTCTGATGGTGCAGTTAACCCAGCTTGTAGGTGATTATTTAACCAAGAAAGTCGATCACAGATAGTATTTTTTACGCAACATTTTCTAAAAGGAGAACTCATTGTAGCTCTCCTTTTTTATTGTAATTATAGCCATTAGCTATAAGTGTTAATTCAAAAATAGTATTATTAACTTGTTGATCTTCAAATGTAATAGGGGCATATTATTATCAACAAAACAAATCAGGTAAAAATCATTTTACGGAGACTAATATAATGAATAAGATTAAGTCACTTTTATTTTTAGCCACATTAACAGTTGCATCTGTATCATTCACAGCTCAGGCAAAAGAAACCATTACTATTGGTGCAACTCCAGTTCCACATGTAGAGATCCTTGAGGTTGTAAAGCCAATTCTTGCAAAAGAAGGTTTTGATCTAAAAATTACAGAATTCAATGATTATGTTCAGCCAAATTTAGCAGTTGCAGATGGACAGCTAGATTGTAATTTCTTCCAACATCTACCATACTTAGAGTCTTTTGTTAAGGAGCGTGGCTCAGACTTAGTCAATGTCGGTGGTATCCATATTGAACCAATGGGCGTTTACTCAAGAAAGATCAAAGACTTAAAGGATCTAAAAGATGGCGCAACAGTTGCAATTCCTAATGATCCAACCAATGGTGGTCGTGCTTTATTGCTTTTACAGTCAGCTGGTTTAATTACTCTTGAAGATCCAAAGAGTGTAACTTCAACTCCTTTAGATATTAAAGATAACAAGAAGAACTTAAACTTCAAAGAATTAGAAGCACCTCAGTTACCACGTTCTTTAGATGATACCGATATTTCAATCATCAATACCAACTATGCAATCGGTGCCAGCTTGAATCCATTAAAAGATGCTTTATTTATTGAAAAGTCAGATTCTCCATATGTAAATATTGTAGTTGCTAATTCAAAGACTGCTAAATCAGCTGGTGTTCAGGCTCTAGTTAAAGCTTTAAGATCTCCTGAAATCAAGAAATTCATTCTTGATAAATATCAGGGTGCTGTAGTTCCAGCATTCTAATATCAAGCAATCTTGATAAATAATAGAAAAGGCAGGATCTCTTAAAAGAGGTTCTGCTTTTTTTGTTATTTGAGATGTAATAAAGATAATAAAATAAAGATACTATATAATTGATTACAGATGCAAAGACAATCATCTAGTTAATCAAACTCTTGCTGATATTTAGGAAAGCAAATGACAGACACTAAGAAATACAAGTTGTTACCAACAGGTGAAGATACTTTTTCTGAAGTAATAACTCAAAATAAATACTATGTAGATAAGACTTCTTATCTAAGATCTGTCTTTGCTGAAGATGGTAGTTCTGTACTTTTATTTACAAGACCTCGAAGATTTGGCAAAACCATGCTTATGGATATGTTTGCAGATTTTCTACGCCTGAATGTAAAAGATCCTTCTGATACCTCATTTCAACGAAAGTTCTTTAAAGGTATGAGTATTCTTCAAGACAAAGAATTTGTTGATAAGTTTATGGGGCAATTTCCTGTTATTTCTATCTCATTAAAAGGAATTATTGGCGGAGATTTCGAAATTGCAAAAGGAGCCCTGATTACTCTTGTAAAGAATTTAGCAAGAACTTATAGTTTTCTGCAAAAAAGTGAAGCTCTCACAGAGTATGACAAAATAGATTTGAAAAATCTCTGTAGTGATTCCTATTTAAAAAAGCCAATAAATCAAAACAACCTTACTGATTCGTTAAATTTCCTTAGCAATTGTTTGTTCAAACATTTTAAGAAACAGGTAATTCTTCTAATTGATGAATATGATGTTCCTTTAGCTAAAGCAGCAGCTGGTAAATACCATGAAGAGATGGTTGAACTTATAAGTGCTTTTTTAGGAGTACTAAAAAGAACACCAAAGAATACTAATGAGAAAAATGCACCTATTTATAAAGTGGTTATGACAGGCTGTTTAAAGGTAGCTAAAAATTCTATCTTTACTGGTGTTAACAACGTAGTTGTAAATACTGTTCTGAATACACAGACTAAATTTACATCTATCATAGGCTTCAACAAAGAAGAAACAAAAAAGGTTTTAGAAGACTATAACCTAAGTGAGTACGAGGCTATGGTCAAAGAAAACTATGATGGATACCGTTTCTATAATGAAGAAATATTCTGTCCATGGGATGTTATCAATTTTGTTGCAGAAAACTATGAGCATAAATTAAATGGAACAGAATCAGATATAAAACCTGGCAACTATTGGAATGCAACGTCATCTTCTAAGATTTTGCAGGAATATTTAGGATATCTCAGCAAAACAATTAGAGAGAGACTTCAGGATTTGGTTGAAGGGAAGAGTATTGAAGTAAAAATCAATGATTCTATGAATTATGACGATTTAAAACTACATGATCCTGACGATTTCTTCTCATTATTACTACATACAGGTTATTTAACAGCTGTAGGTAATCCTTCAAAGGATAACTATCTTGTAAAGATACCAAATAAGGAAATATTAGAGTGTTTTAACACTAATATTACAGAATGTTTTAATGACATGGTAAAAGAAGGTCCCGATTTTAAAGCAGTTAACATTGCAAAAGCTTTATTAAATGGTGATGAAAAGAAAGTTGAAGACTTACTATCAGAAGTAATCTTAACTTACGTATCAACAAGAGACTTTGCTACAAAATCAAATCCAGAGAACTTCTATCAGGGCTTTTTATCAGGAATTTTCTTTAATTGTAAAGATGTAATTTCATGTTACAGATCAAACGCAGAAGCAGGGTTAGGCTATCTTGATTTTGCGTTTAAAGATAATCCAGGCAAAACAGCTGTAGTTATTGAAATTAAGTCATGTTCAAGTACAGATGAACTTCTAAACGCTCAGAAAGTAGCATTAGAACAGATTAAAGAAAAGAAATATGCACAAAGCTATATAAAAGACAGCTCAATTGACCATGTTTATGCTTATGGAATTGCTTTTTCTAATAAATACTGCAGAGTAAAAGTGGAAACACTAAAATAGATAAATCTTCAGAAACGCACATCAATTATTAGCAAATATTAGCAAAACAAAGCCAATAACCATGCCATCTAAAAACGTGTTTATTGGTCTATCTATAAAATTTAACATAATATAAATTATGCGAAGTTACAGCTAATCTTTTTTTTAATTTGTAATTAATCTAGAATAATAAAATCTATCAGAACTTAGAACGACAAATGCAATTTGATTGATTAGCGGTTCATTACTTTTTCAATAATACACTGATGAGTTTTAGTATCTTTCGAGAAGTTAATGCCTACTAGTAGAACTTCACCTTTATAGTCTTTAAAGAACTGTAAGTAATTCTTCTCTTTAATCTGTGATAGCACTTCCTGCTGACTTATCTATTATTTCTCGAATGTATTTGTATAGAGCTTTGTAATCTTTTAAAGATTCATATTCTAAAGATTCAAAGTTAAAATTCAGAATGTTCTTTTCATCAACACACTTGCGTCTTAGTATTTCTTCATATGTAAGTATTAGCAATGAACTTTTTCCACATCTTCTCATTCCTGTTAACACTTTAATTACTGGTTTGTCTATAAAGTTACGAATAACTGACATGTATCTTTAGCGTTTTATCATATTTTTCTCGCATGTAATTAAGCAAATCAGAATAAGAGCTTATGTTAAAAAATTTATATTAGTACAATTATTGAAGAATTAAATTATAAAATCGCAAATAGTTTTTTTATATTAGAAAAAAATTTGATTTTTTATATTTATTCTAATATATCCTAATAATTGTAAAATTTTATAAAAATTATTTAATTATCAACAACTAAATATAAATTTAAAATAAAAGCGAGTACATTGTTTATTAAAATTTGATTAGTTTTTTATTGAATAGTGCACCATATAGAGCTTAGCTTAATAAAATATTTAGTCAGCTTGTAACTTTTCTTTCAACCTTATTAAAGCAATGTGAAAATAATTATATTCAATTATCTTCTTAAACTAAGCCTATTTGCCCTTAACCGTTTACGGCATTTACATAATATTGTTTAATACATTTAACAGATAATAAATTAAACAATTTATAAGCGTTTTAGAGTTGATCTTGCTTACGAATGTGATCATTATTACCTTGCAAAGGCTTATATTTTGTGACATGCATAATACTAATTCTTACTACTTTTAGAATGTTTATAAAGTTGCATTTATAATAAATTATGTGCTTTATGTTAAGCTTTCACTTATTATAACTATATAAAGATAAAGTTCTTATCTTGAAAGAATTTGATAATAAATAACAATATGACTACTAAGAAAAGCAACGATGCTACAACAGCGGATATTTTATCCGAGTCCTATCTGGATGGGGAGATTCAGTCTAGTCTAGACTTTGATAACCTGGATGATGTTGTCTATAACTCATCTAGTTCCTTTGATATCAGCGAAATCGCAGATCTACTATTAGATAACATCGATCAGTATGTTTTCATTACTGATGCTACTACTAAGAATATTGTCTATTTAAACAAGCCATTAAGTGAAGCTTTAGGTGTCGATGGATGCTTTGTTGGCACCTGTCATGCATTGTTGCGTGGAAGCAATTCCCCTTGTAAAGAATGCAATTGTAACCATTCTATCGGCGACAATTTTTATGTCACCTCATTAGTTGAATCCAAATTAAAAAACGGTTACGTAATCAAATCTAAGAATATTGAGTTATATAACCGAACTTATACTATTAACGTTGCGCTAATAGATAACAAGCTAGCCGTTGTTCAAAATCAATCTTCCGAAAAAACTCAAGAAAAGACTAGTTTAAACGATATAATCGCTCCTTTTACAGAGATTTATACTAAGAATATTAAAGATCCAGATGTTCAATTATATCGTTTTATTGAGTATCTAGGTACTCAAACTAACTCAAATTTCTGTTGTATCTATGAGCAGACAAAACTCTCAATGGATCTTGAACCTGATTCAAAGTTAGGTTCCTTTGCTTCAACTATTCCTACAACTCATGATGCAAATGTAGGGAATCCTGTTCAGGCTAAATTCCACAGATCACATTTATGGATATCTGATGCATTCAAGCATTCTCAGAATTCTGTACAGATCCCTTATAAGTTTATAAAGAGAGCTGAAGAAGAACAGAATAGTTTTGAATTTGAACATGAAGGATTCAAGTTCTTCTGTTTCCCTTTAATCTCAGATGAAACCTATTTAGGAGTAGTGTTCTTTAAATCTCCTGATGAAAAAGTTTTAAAGACTTTGGAACCTGCTTTAAAAACTATTTCTATTCTGATGAGTAGCTCATTAACTCACAGAATTATGCATGCTGAACTTACTAATATCACCAATATCGATCCTTTAACAAAATTAAAGAATCGTAATTCTCTATTAAGTGAAGTTAATGCTCTTTCTGTTAACTACAACATCGGTGTAATTTATCTTAATGTCAATGGGTTAAAACAGATTAACTCAAAGATGGGGGTTAAGACTGGTGACACAATCCTAGTTAAGACTGCTTCATTATTAAAACAGTTATTACATGACAGCGAATACATCTACAGAATCGGTGGTGATGAATTCGTAGGAATTTATCCTAATATCGAAGAGCATGACTTCTTAATGGTGTCTGATATGCTAAAAGCATTCATGACTTCAGATAAAGGGTTCTCTGTATCTGTAGGTACAAGCTGGGTAAAATCAGGTGTTCTTATTCAGTCAGCTATTAACCAGGCTGAATCTGATATGTATTCTGAGAAAAAGAAATACTACAGAGTACATCATGGTGACGAGAATACCACTAGGTACCGTTCACAAAACGATACTCTTTTAAACATTATCGAGCCTGCTCGTATTCAGAATCTGATTGCAGATGGTTGCTTTAAGGTTATGTATCAGCCTAAGTTTAGAATTCAAGGTGATATTGCAGAAATTGCCGGTGCTGAAGCTTTAGTAAGACTTATCATCAATGATACTCTGATTCCTCCAGACGATTTTATTCCTGCTTTAGAGTCAGCCCATTATACTCATTTGATTGATTATTATGTCTTTGAAACCATTTGTAAGAGAATGAGAGAAAGATTAGACAACAATCAAAAGATTTTACCTGTATCTTGTAACTTCTCAAGACACACTATTGTGCGTCCTGATTTTAAGTCAAAACTAAAAGAGATCATGGATAAATACCATTTATCCTATGATATGATCCCATTAGAGGTATCCGAGCACACTAATACCATTCGCCATAAAGAGTTGGTTGATGTTACCGATGAACTTTCAAAAGAAGGATTTAACATCTCTATTGACGACTTTGGTACTGCTCATGCAAATATCTATTCATTAGCAGATTTAGCTGTATCTGAGGTTAAGTTCGATAAAAAACTTATCGATAACATTGCTAAAAAGAACAATGAAAAGTTAACTACCATCTTAAGTGTTCTTATCACCATGTGTAAGAAACTTGGCATTAAGACCATCGCTGAAGGTGTTGAAGATAAAGAACAAAGTCAGATCCTAAAAGACTTAGGTTGTGATGAAATTCAGGGATATTACTACAGCAAACCTATTAAGGATGAGGATTACTACAATAAGTTAAGCTAGAACCCTTCATATACAATTAGATACAAAAAAGCCCAACGTTCTTTATGGAGATACTGTTGGGCTTTTTGATGGGCTATAACTAGATAGCCTTATTAAATTACTTAGCTTCTTTAGCTGCCTTTGACTCAGCAATTAAATCCTCTAAGTGCTCTTTCTGAGCTTGTAATTCTTCTTCGCTTAACTCTGCAGTATTCTCTGCCTTTGAGAACTTCTTGGTTACTGAATCAAAAGAGTTTAAGATCTGTTCTTTGTGATCCTGGAACATCTTGTAACCTACAGCACCAGCTACGATACCAGCAACTAAACCTATTAATAAATCTGTCTTATTAGTAAACATTTCTCTTCTCCATAAAAACATACTTAATATTAACAACCTAAACTGTTATAAGAGAATTTATTTAGGTTGCTATTTGGAAAATTATTTTTCCAAATCCTGATTACGTTTGATCTTTTCGAAAGTAAATTTCTTATCAAACAGAATTCTTGCTGAGTTAATAACCACACCAATAGTTGCAGCATTGTGAATAGTTGCAGCAATTAATGGATTAATCTTACCTAAAGCCCCTAGCATCATCGCTGCTGAGTTAATGGTAATAGTAGCTGCAAAGTTCTGTCTTACTAATCCCATTGTAGCTTTTGACAATTCCATTACTTTAGCTAACTTTAAAGGCTCATCAGAGGTAATGGTGATATCAGCAGATTCCATTGCAATATCAGTTGATTTGCCACCTAAAGCTACACCAATATCAGCATATGCAAGAGCAGGAGCATCATTAATACCATCGCCTACCATCAATACCTTTGAGTAACTCTGTTTGCTTGCAACAAACTCTGCTTTCTCATGAGGTAGAACATCTGACTTAAAGCCATCAAGATCAAGTTTACCTGCTACATATTCAGCTGTAACCTTGTTATCGCCAGTTAACATTACGATCTCATCAACACCGTTTCTTCTGATACGGTTGATAGTCTTCTTAATGTCTTTTCTAATAGGATCTGTGATTACTAAAGCACCTAATAACTTTGAAGATCTTGCAACATAGATGATGTTACACTCTTTAGAATATTGTGATCTGTCAAAGCTCTTAATGCCTCTTACGCCACGCTCAGTCATAAAGACAAAGCTACCAACTAACAGTTCACCACCTTTGATACCATCAAAGTCATCAACTGATGCACTAATACCACGACCTACAACAGTTTCGATCTTGGCATTATCAGGTACGACCCACTGTTTCTCATCAGCATAGTTAATAATAGCTTCTGCTAATGGGTGAGATGATGATTTCTCAGCAGCGGCTGCTAACTGAACTAATTCTTTTTGCTCTACGCCCTTGCATGCAATAGTATCAATTAAGATTGGGTGACCATTAGTGATGGTACCAGTCTTATCTAAGATAACAGTATCAATATCAGCTAAGGTTTCAATAAAGTTTCCGCCTTTTACTAAGACACCCATTTGAGCTGCCTTACTGATAGATGCTGAAATTGCAGTTGAGGTTGATAACTTCAAGCCACAGCTAAAGTCGATAAAGAACATATTGAGTACACGCTGAATGTCTTTAGTTACAGCATATACAACAGCTGCAGATAAGAATGAAATAGGAACTAATGCATTAGCCATTCTGTCTGCGAAGTTCTGAATAGGAGCTCTTCTGTTCTGAGCGTTTTCAACCATGTTGATGATACGTGCTAGATTGGTCTCATCACCAACCTTTGATACTTCAATAGTGATTTCTCCAGAACGTACCACTGTACCTGCGTATACATCTTGACCTACAGTCTTATAAGCAGGAATAGATTCACCTGTTAAAGAAGACTGGTCAATTGAAGCTCCACCTTCAACAATCGTGCCGTCAACGCAGATCTTTTCGCCTACGTAAACTACAACTCTGTCATTTAGTTTTACTGAATCGATATCAACTTTACGGATATGACCATCAAGATCTTTTAACCAAACATATTTCTCTTTCATATCAAGTAAAGTTGAAATATGCTGTCTTGCTTTTTCAGCAGCACCTATGGTTAACATTTCTGCAAAGTTTGATAAAACTAACAGAGACAAACTTGACTCAGGTTTGCCTGACAGCAATGAAGCTAATACAGCAGTTGCGGTAAGAGTATCAGCATTTGGAGCTTTATCGCGAATTAAACCTGCAAAACCTTCTTTGAAGATATCTTTTGCAATGAGCATAACAAATGCGCTTCTAGCAAAGGACAATCTTGTAAAGGTTGTAGGAGCCATTCTTTTAGTGATTTCTAAAAGACCAAAGCCTACTAAAGATACTAAAGCCTTTAACTTGTAGCTCTTCAGCTCGTCAGCTGCATTCTTGATCTCTTTTTCCTGCTCTGATTCTTTAGCTTTAATCTTATCCTTTACTGATAAAAGCTCCATCTTATAAAGAGCATATGACAGTGTCTTAAGATCATTTGTGTATACGCTCAAAGAGTTATTTGGCAATACACATGCTGAAACGACACCTTTTACTCTTCTTAAAGAGAACTCGAGCAAGGCAGCTTTTTTCTCGCTGTAGTTTTGCTCAAGTTTAATAACTTTATGATATAGGCCAGACATTTACTTGCTTACACCCTCTAAAATCTTATAGCCCCACCAAACTAACTGAGGACCATTAGGAGTTTGTTTTTGTACAAATACTTTGTATGTGCCCCAAATTAGGCAGATACAACCTAAAATGATAGAAATATCAGCAACACCTGACAGAGCAGTTCTTACGGCTGAATTAGCATGACCAGCATAGTGTCCGATGCATTTACCTACTATGGTATTAGCTCCGGCACTCTTTCCTAACTTAGAAGCTCCTTTACCTACAGCAACAGCAGATGATGCAGCGACAGTACCGTTTACAGATTTGGTTAACAAACTCTCATCATCACCGAACTTATCTTCATTTACCTTTCTAGTCTGCTCGTTGATGTGATCGATTACCTCATCAACTAATTCTGCTTTGCACTCATACTCTAAAAGTACGGTACCTGTTACAGTGTTTACGATGATCTTTTTGAAAAGATCTAAAGATTCAAATTTCTCTTTTAAAGCATTAGCAAAAACAGGATCTTTTAGAAGAATACTCTTGTATCTTCTGCGGCCTTTAATTGCATGTACACACGCAAATTCAGCCTGTTTTGCAGAAGCTATCATTTTCTTTTTCATTAAATTATTTACATACACACCGATTAAAGGCTGTGCAGCTGCAATACATAAAGACAGAACTGTTAAATTCATATGTGTTCCCTACTTGGATGCCTTCTTTTTTAATTCTTCTTCAATTTCACGAAGCTCAGGATTTCTTGTAACTTTATCTGCATCGTACTCGATGAGCACAGAACCTGTTACCTCGTTAATTTTAAAAGTATTCAGTTCATCGAATTTTGAAAAGTAGTCTTCTAAGATCAACGCATTCTCATGATTGTTCTTAATCAAAGAACTGTAGCATCTAATCCTGCCTGGAATATAGCTTGATACTTCTACAGTAGATAAGAAGTACTTCTTTTCATCAAAAAACTGAGTTAAAAATTTAAACATTTATCTTTTCCGTATTACGATATTATTTTTATTATATAAAACAAATAAATCGTAAGCATAGACAAATTTTTATTAACAAAACGCAACAACAATAAGTCACTGCAAAAGAATTTTAGCATAGGCTAATAAAAGTTGTTTATATGTAACTAAAAAAATTTATTAGTTTTCGTTATGAAAAAAAAACGACTTTAGTATAGATTGAGGTTACCTCTCTAACTTAGATTTCATGTTCTGTAAAAAAACGCTACAGATCATTAAACCAACGCCAATATAGAATGAAAAGTTAACTTCATTGGCCTCGTTAAAAAGGATCATTGCAATGATAATGGCATAGACAGGTTCTAAATTGAAAGTGAGCATTAAGGTAAAAGCTGATACCTTTGATGCCAGTTGCACAACCATTAGATACAAAAGTACAGTGAAGACAGTAGCAAGTAAGAACAGGTATATAAGATCTTTTAAATCAAAATAGATTGATGCTGTGCCATACCCTAATAGGTAAACAGGAGACAGAGCTAAAACCAAGAGAAATCCACCTAGCATCTCATAATTAATAAATGTATAAGGATCTTTTCCATAGGAGAATTTCTTATTACATACTGTAAATAAAGCAGCTAAAAAAGCTGAGATGATACCTACAGAAATACCAAGTCTGAACTTAGTATCAAAATTAAAGATTAAAAGAAGACCTATAAGGTTTAAAGAGGCATAAATCAAGCTCGTCTTATCAAACCTTTTATTAAGTAATTTTGGCTCTAACAATGAGGTAAAGAAACTAGATGAAGCTAAAGTTACCGTTCCAATAGAAACATTAGACAGTTTAATTGACAGATAGAAAAAGATTAAATGAAATGCAAGAAGAGCTCCTACAAACAAGCCCTGTAATCTGCTTCTAAATGAAATAGCTTTGATTTTTCTAAAAGCTCTTAATATGGCATAAGCACTTAATGCGGCTATAGAAAATCTTATAAAGACCAAAACAAAAGCGTCATAGGAAATTAGTCTTCCAAAGACGCCTGTAAAACCTGCAATTAAAACTGCTAAATGTAATTTTAAGAATACTTTCCACATTAAGAATTATTCCTGTGGATTTAGTATTTTAAGACGAGCAGAGGCTCCCTTTCTTGATAAAGTTTTATAAAGTTCATCAACTACTGGAGACAGCATTTCATCAATACCGTAAGGATAATTTAAGATGAGCATTCCAGAGCCACACATGCCAAATACTTCTTCCTGTTCTTCAATACAAAGCTCAACCTGAAGCATAGGTGTATTTAAACGTCTTAAATCATTGGTTAAATTTTTTGAATGATCACGAAGCTTTCCTAAAACTGGATACCAGATGGCAAAAACTCCTGTATTCCATTTATGAAGACCTGTTTTTACAGCTTTAACTAGATCTATGTATTCGTTCTTCTCTTCATAAGCAGGATCAATCACAACCAAACCGCGTCTTGGTGTAGGTGGTAAAAGCGCATTTAAGGCCTCAAGACCATCCCGATGCTGAATATTACAACGTCTGTCACGTTTAAAGTTATTTCTTAAATTCTCAAATTCACTAGGATGTAAATCAATGAAGGTAAGTTTATCTAAATCTCTTGACAATGAAGCTTCAAATAATGGAGAGCCAGGATAAGTATTCTTTAACTCAGCATTTAGATCGTCATAAACTTTGTAAAACTCAGGTACTAATTCACGGAGCTTTGCGTTGTCTTTTATCTTTTCAATGCCTGTTTTGAACTCTTGATTCTTTTGAGCCATAAAGCCGTCTAATCTATAAACACCAGAACCAGAATGAGTATCGATAACAGTATAAGGTTTTTCTTTCTTATTTAAGCACCTAAGCAAAAGGCAGATGGTCATATGTTTGACGATATCTGCATGATTACCACTGTGAAAACCGTGTTTATAACTTAGCATAGGAGCTTCCTGTATTCTTAAAACCAATAAATCTAACGTTAGTTAGACCTAATTCTACATTTTACTATAAATATGGCTCAAATAAAGTTCAAACTTGCTATACTTAAGGTATATAAACGATCGAGGCTATTTTATGAAAAAATTATTATTGTTGCCTTTAGTTATTTTCGCCTTTACTGCTGAAGCATACATCATCGACTATAACGCAATCAATGATGACGACAAAGCTATCAATTTTTTTGGAACTAACAGTGTTAACTATTCTATTGATGGTTACAAAAAGAACGATCAGAACGTAACTAGCGTTAAGCATGATCCTCGTCGTGGAATTTATGACGACAGTGAAGATGATTCAGGACTTAAGCTCAAAGGTGTAAATAAAGAAGATCTTGAAAGCTTAAGTTATGGGAATTCTCTGTATGAAGATTAGAAAAGTTTTAGAACACTACGCTAACTTCTAAAAGATTAAAATTTAGTAGCGTTTTTGATTCATCATGGTGACAAATGATGAAGTCCAGGTAATAGCGTTCTCGTAAGAGAACAGAATGTCATGACGACCAAAAACATCAGCCATCATAACTCCATCAATATATTCTAAATCAAGGCTATCTAAAGATTTGGCAATCTTGCATGCTGTATCAATGACTGGCTGCTCATCAAATAGAACCATTAGTCTTGCTTCAATTTGAGTTAAAAGTTCATCAATGATGTTATTGGTATAAGCATAAAGACTAGATATAGCTGTACTCAGTCCTACAGTAAATCCCCATGAAACATCAACTTCACCTGACTTATAAGTTAAAAGCTCTTCAACACATTTTGCTCTGATGAGAATTTGTTTTACAGGCTCAAAACGCATGTAATGTGCTTTATCCGCATCAGGCATATAGAATTCTTCTAACAACATCAGACAGATTATACAGATTAACTTATGCAAGGTTTCTGTATCAATATCATATAAAGAAGATTCAATATCAGTGTAGATGTAATCAGGTGTAATATCTGACTGTAAGAAATCTAATAAGAATGGGATTTGAACTTTAATGTCATTTCTCATTGAAATTAGATTTAAGAACAGATCATAATTAGGTCTGTCCTCTAACAATTCCAAAATGACCGCTAAGATCTTGTCATAGCCAAAACGGTTGGCCTTAAAGTGATAAGGATTAAAATTCTTTTTAATGATGTCTTTTGAGAAAGTTGGACAGCATACATAATCAGCACCAGCTTCAAAAGCAATTGAGGCTAGATTCTGGTTATCACATCTGTCGCAAATGATCTTAATCCATGGAGCTTTTTTAACAATATTTTTTGCTAAGATGAATTGCTCTTCAACGTCCTTGGTCATGTCGATTACAGCATAACTAATAGAACGTAATTCTCTAAACCAGTTAGTGTAAACAATTGTATAAGCATCTGCTGCAATCGTCATGGTATCGCGTTTTAGCATATTAACCTGATGCTGATATGAAGCAGATGAGTCCTGCCTGTCCTGTAAATGCAGAATAAATCTGTTAGCAGGAATAGGTTTTGAGAACTTTGTTATCTCAGGGCTTAATGGCAACTCTGTCATTGCCATAGCATTTTCCTGAGTAAACTGATCGATATGACGGCGAATATAAAAGCCAATTAAAACATGTTTTACGTGTTTTCTCTGTAGTTCATCTGGTCTGAAACTGCCTTCTCCTGCTGTATATCTGAAGTTATAGGCCAAAAGACTTCCCTTCGCATCATAGATAGGAGTTCTAACAATAATATGACACCTATCTTTTGAACGAATAAACTTTGGAGCCTTGTCAGTAGGAATATTACTTAGCCTACTGATTGGAGAGGCAACTGTCAAACTATTTGGATTATTCGCAACCATGTTTTTATAATGTATATTTATTGCATCACGACATTTTTAGCCGGCGATTATCTATATTACTACATAACGACTGAAAAAAGATAGTTATAGCTAACAAATAGAGAATTTTGTTATCGATTAAATCAGGTATTTGGTCGCGTATCATGAAGAGAGAGACCTTGAGAATCGACAAACATAAAGCATCTAAATAATGAGTAATGCAGAGTGTAATAAGAGCAATATACGTCAGTTAAGCTACAAGTTTATATTAACTTGTTTGGCTTCAATTGAACCGAAAAATTAGTGTTCTTCGGTTCGATTAGTTTGCCGTAGAACATCTTTATTAAGAGCAGACGACTACTTTGAAAAGTGCAATGGCAAACTCTCAAAGATCTTATATTGTGCAAATACCAACTTACTACGGTTCGTCCATCTGATGATATATAATCGATGCACTTAAGGGATAAGGCTTATAACAAAATGTTTGAATTAAGACAGTATCTATTACTTTTTATAACAGCTACTATTTGGGGCTCAGGTTTTGTAGGACAGAAGCTTGGTATCAGCCACATATCTCCTTTTGCTTTTACCTTTTATAGAACCTTAATTGGTGGTTTATTTTTAATACCGGTAATTTTCTCTTTAAATAAGATTAACTTAAAGTTAGGTAAAGGAACTAAAAAGAACTCACCTAAGATGCTTCTCTTAGGTTCAATCTGTTGTGGTTTCTTCTTAATTTTATCAGAATCATTCCAGCAGTTTGGACTAGTCTATACAGATGTAAATAAGGCAAGTTTCATTACATCTTTATACATGGTATTTGTCCCTATTATTGGCATCTTCGCTGGACACAAATTAACTGTAAAAATTGCCTTATCTGTAATAGTTTCATGTGTTGGTCTGTACTTACTGTGTATGCATGGAAGCTTCAATTTGCAATTAGGCGATACCTTAGTTATTCTTTGCGCTGTCGGTTTTGCCTTCCATATCCTGGTAATTTCATACTTTGTAAATTATGTCGATGGTGTGATGTTATCCTGTGGTCAGTTCTTTGCAGCTTCTTTCATGGGACTTATCATGATGCTAATTACAGGTGTACCTAGTCTTGATAACCTGTATTTAGCTCTGCCTGCTCTACTTTATGTAGGTATCATGTCAAATGGTGTTGCATACACTCTTCAGGTTGTAGGACAAAGAGGTATCAATCCTTCTATTGCGTCTTTAATCATGTCATTAGAATCAGTAATGGGGGCTGTCTTTGGTGTACTGTTCTTAAAAGAGGTTATGACTCAAAGAGAAGTTACAGGCGCAGTTTTAATGTTTATTGCTGTGCTTTTAACACAGATAAGCATTAAGAAACACCGTAAATAATATAATTTTGACTTTAAATAGCAATCTCTTTTAAAACAAAAGATGAGCAAGACTATTTTTAGTTTTACGACCTTAAGATTTGCGCAATAAAGCTCTAAATATAGTAAAATATTGCGCATTGATTTTTTAGTAAGCCTCTAATTTGATCTTTCTTATAAAGAATTTAAATTAGAACGCGATAATTGGCAAATAGATTTAGACTAAATCTAAAGATCCCTTAATAGGCCTTAGCAGTCGATTTTTGTAACATATATATTTAAATATCAATTATTTATTTCAAAGTTGCATACAAAGTTACTGCATATATTCAAATTCATAGTTTTAAATTCAGAGGGTAAAATGACAAAGAACAAGACCCTGTTAGTTACTAACGCATTACCATATGCAAATGGTCCTATTCATTTAGGTCACATGTTAGAGCACATCCAATCAGATATTTTTGTTCGCTTTAACAGAGCTATTGGTAACAAAGTATTCTATGTTTGTGGTGATGACTGCCACGGTACACCTGTAATGATTAAAGCAGGTCAGATGGGTATTACTCCAGAGCAGATGATTGAAATCACATCAAAGGATCATGCTGAGGATTTAAAAGGTTTCTTAGTTAATTACGATAACTACTACAGAACACATTCTAAAGAGAATCATGAGATCTCTTCATATATGTATAAAAAGGCTAAAGAGAATGGTTATATTAAGACCGAAACCATTTCTCAGCTTTACGATCCTGAAAAGAATATGTTCTTGCCAGACAGATTTGTAAAAGGTACCTGTCCTAAGTGTGGTGCTAAAGATCAGTATGGTGATAACTGCGAAGTTTGTGGTGCTACTTACTCTCCTACAGAATTAAAAGATGCTTACTCAGTAGTATCAGGAGCAAAGCCTGTATTAAAAGAGTCTTTACACTATTTCTTTGATCTTCCAAAGGCAAAAGACTTTTTACATGATTACATTAAGAATTCAGGTGTAATTCAGACCGAGATGGCTAATAAGCTCGAAGAGTGGTTCTCACAGGGCTTAAAGCCATGGGATATTTCTCGTGATTCTCCTTACTTTGGATTTAAGATCCCTGGTACTGAGGATAAATACTTCTATGTTTGGATGGATGCTCCTATGGGCTATCTGGCTTCATTGAAGAATCTTTGTGAAAAGACTGGTGACAATTACGATGATTTCGTAAAAGAAGGTTCAGAAATTGAGATGGATCACTTCATCGGTAAAGATATTCTTTACTTCCACTCTCTGTTCTGGCCTGCTACTTTAAAAGCAGCTCAAATGCGTCTACCTTCACATATCTTCGTTCATGGATATGTAACTGTAAATGGCGCTAAGATGTCTAAGTCAAAGGGAACCTTTATTAAAGCTAAGACCTTCTTGAAATTCTTAAAACCTGAAACATTACGTTACTACTTTGCTTCAAAGATGAACTCATCTGCAGTTGATATTGATTTATCTTTAGATGATTTCATGGCAAAGGTAAACTCAGATATCGTAGGTAAGGTTGTAAATCTTGCATCACGTACAGCAGGCTTTATTGCAAAACGTTTTGATGGCAAGTTATCATCTGCTCCATATAATGTTGAGATCTTAAAGAAAGCAGCATCAATCCGTGAAGATGTAATCAAAGGTTATGAGAGTCGCAACTATGCTGAAGCTATCAGAACCATCATGGCTTTAGCTGATGAAGCTAACCGCTACATCGATGCTGAGGCACCATGGGTTATTGCAAAGCAAGAAGGTCAGGAAGACAAGTTACAGAAAGTATGCTCAGATGGTATCAACCTCTTTAGAGCTTTAATTACCTACTTACATCCTGTTCTACCAGAAGTTGCTACACATGCTGAAGAGTTCTTAAATACTAAACTTGATTTCTTTGCTCTTGATAATCCTTTAGTAGATCATCAGATCAACAAGTTCAAGCCTTTATTCAATCGTATTGAGAAGACTCAGATCGATGCAATGATTGAGACTTCAAAAGAGGATTTAAAGCAGGCTCAGGCACAGGCTAAAAAGTCTGATGAGAAGAAAGCTGACGATAGAATCGAGCCATTAGCACCTGAAATCACTATTGATGATTTTGCTAAGATCGACCTTCGTGTGGGTACCATTGTTGAAGCCGAAGAAGTTAAGGAAGCTAGAAAGCTTCTAAAGCTAAAGGTAGATATCGGCTTTGAAACAAGACAGGTATTTGCTGGCCTAAAGCAGGCTTACCCTGATGCTAAGTCTTTGATTGGCAGAAAGGTCGTTTTAGTTGCCAACTTAAAGCCTCGTCAGATGAAGTTTGGTTTATCTGAAGGTATGGTTACAGCTGCAGGTCCTGGTGCTACTGAGGTATTCTTACTTAGCGTAGATTCAGGCGCTCAAAACGGAGACCGTATTCATTAAATTATAATTAAGTTTATAGAGCCGGTCTTAGGACCGGCTTTGTTGTCTGTGGTAAGATAAATGTCTATTCTAAAATTTTTACAGTCAGTAGCTTACAAAAAGGAATTACGCTGTCAATTAAGGCTTTTTATTCCATTTTTATTAGGTCAGTTATGTGCTACTGGTATGGGTACTGTTGATACTGTGATGGCAGGTCTTGCTGGTACTACTGAGATCTCAGGTGTTGCTATTGGTTGCTCTTTTTACTGGCCTGCATACCTGTTCTTAGCAGGAATGGCATACGCAGTCACTCCTACTGTATCTCACATTCTGCCTAGCAAAAATTTTAGCCTGATGGAAAAGAGCCTGTTTAATGCATTCTTATTCTGCACTGTAGTAGGCTTGCTAGTAGCTGTTCTATTGGCTTTATCTCACCTTATCTTTGCATACGTACCATCAGATGAGAAGATGATCGAGGTAGCTACAGGTTATCTTTATTTTGTATCATTATCATTACCTGCTACTGTAATCTACAACGTTTTAAGATCTTATGCTGAAGGTTTAGGCTACACCAAGCCAACCATGTACTTTGGTATATTAATGTTAGTTTTAGATATTCCTCTAAACTACATTTTTATCTTTGGCAAATTTGGCATGCCTCAAATGGGGGGGGTCGGCTGTGGCGCTACTAGCTGTTTTATCAATATCTTATGTGCAATCTTACTGTATGTGTATATCAAAAAAGGTAAGTTCTTTAATAGCTTTAAGCCAAAAGATCATTTATCATCACGTTTTGATTACAAATTACTAAAGCAGTTTGCCAAGTTATCATTACCAATAGGGATCTCAAGAACTATTGAGGTAGCCTGCTTCTCTGTGGCAGCAGTGATCTTAAGTCCATTTGGTCCTACAGTCGTTGCAGCTCACTCAATTACCCTGAATGTATCAGGACTTATCTTTATGATACCTATGTGTTTAGGTATGACTATTACCATAAGATCTGCTTTTTGTATGGGCACGAAGAACTGGGCTAAAGCCTATATCTCAATTAAGACAGCTCTTACACTGAACCTGTCTTTATTTATTATCTATGCAACTTTAGTGTTTATCTTTAGAAAGAATATATCTTCACTATATACAAATGATCCATTAGTTCTGGCAATGGCATCAAATCTTATGATCCTAAATTGCATCTATATGTTGCCAGATTCTTTACAGTGCTTCTTTTTAGGTGTTCTACAGGGATTTAAAGACTCTAAGGTGATCTTTATAGGAACAATAGTTTCCTATTGGGTAGTTGGTATTCCTGTTGGATTTGCCTTAGCTTGGGGCTTGTTTACAGATAAGCTAGAAGCTTATGGAATTTGGATAGGCTTTATCTTTGCTCTTATTAGTGCTTGTCTTATTTATTCAACAAGGGTAAGACATCTATTTAAGCATAAGAAGTTTCCAAAGCTTTTGGCTCAAAGTTATATGTAGTCGACATTACAACAATGCTCTTCAAAAGATAATTTAGAATCAAAATATATGATTGAAACCAATTATGCTATACAATCAAAAGTATAACATCTGGGGTTAATAGGTATGAAAGATATCAGTTCTACAGGATCATTTAAAAATTTTTATCGAAATAATTGCATTTATGTAGATAAAACTAAATTTATCAGTGAATTAGTAAAACTAGAAAGAGTTTTTATCTCAAGACCTCGTCGTTTTGGCAAGTCTCTAACCTTAGATACAATCGGTACATTGTTTGAAAATGGAGTAGAACCATATTTTAAAGAAACCTATATATATGATAAGTGGACTGAGCCTACCTACCCTGTTTTAAGATTAAATTTTTTGAAATTTGATAAGAAATCAGTAGAAGTATTCAAAAATAAACTTAATTCCAAAATCACTGAATTTGCTAAACGCATTGACGTCAAAAATTACATTGAAAAGTCAGAACCTGAGGACTCTATAGATTATCTTTTAGAGCTATTATCTTTAGAAGATCGTCAAATCGTGATCTTGATTGATGAATACGATTGTCAGATGACTGCTAACATCAACAATGAAACTCTTTATAAAGAATTTCAAGAAAAAATCAAAAGTTTTTATGCAAATATCAAAGATCAAGATTCTATAAGGTTCTTAGGCATTACAGGCGTCACCAGATTAAAGGATGTTTCAATTTTTTCTGTAGGATCTAACATCAAGGACATAACCAATTACAATGCCTATTCTCAGATGATTGGCTTTACACGTGATGAGATTAAGAAGTACTACATAGATTATCTAAAATTAGCCGTAGCCTATGAGAGTCACTGTGATGTTGAAAGTGTCACTGATACTCAAATTGAAGCAATGCTAGATAAGTTAGCTCAAAACTACGACGGCTACTGTTTCGATGAATTCTATAAAAAAAAGGTCTTCTGTACATGGTCTGTAAATAATTTCTTTCAGAGCATTGTAGATAATCACTTTGTGTACTTTGGTGAGTATTGGTATGACAATGGCGGTTTACCATCTATATTAGCTAACTACCTACTAACTCATAAGCTAAATGCGTTTGATTACCTTGATAAGGACAATCTTATCAACGTTCCAACTAATGATTTTATCAATCCAACCTCATTAACGACTATTAATCAGAACGTATTGATGTGTCAGACAGGATACCTAACCTTACGTTCTGAGGTAAAAGTTCTAAAATCACGAATCTATTTGGGAATACCAAATGGTGAGATCCATAAAGCTATTACTCATTTATTAGCTCTAAAGGTCTTTAACAATGACATCAATGTTGACAATGAAAAGGGAGAAAATCTTTTTGAAATTGGTTCATTTGAAGATATCATTACTCTTTTAAACTCAATCATGCATTCAGTTCCATATGACAACTATCCAATAGTATCGGAAGCTGCTGTGCAGAATTCTATAAGACTGTATTTAGCAGGTGCTGGTATGGAAGCCAAAAGTGAAGTCCATGAAGCAAAAGGTCGAGCCGATTTAATTTTAGAAACTGTCAATAGAAGAATAGTGTTTGAATTAAAGTTTGCTCAAAATGATGAAGAAGCCAAGATCAAGCTAAAAGAAGCCGTAGAACAGATTAAATCAAGAGATTATGGCAATATCCTTCCTGTAAAAAAAGAGCTTATTAGAATAGCTGCCGTCTTTAATGCTGATACGAAGGTAAGAGCTTTTAAAGAGTTTGAAAATGTAATGTAGATATTTCATACGAAATAATGCATAAAAAATCACCATGATCGTGTTACCAACCATGGTGATTTACTTTTTTGAGAGCTACTTAAATAGCTTCTTCATTTTCCTCAGATGTACGAATTCTGATTACTCTCTCTACATCTGATACGAAGATCTTACCATCACCAATCTTGCCAGTATGAGCTGCATTGATGATTGCCTGAATACACTTATCAGCCTCATCGTCTGCAACAACTACTTCAAGTTTGCACTTAGGTAGAAAATCAACTACATACTCAGCACCGCGATATAACTCAGTGTGACCTTTCTGTCGTCCGAAGCCTTTTACATCTGATACTGTCATACCTGAAATACCGATGGTAGCTAAAGCTTCACGGACATCATCTAATTTAAATGGTTTGATAATTGCAACAATACGTTTCATAGTAATTTATCCTTTGATTATAAGTTGTAACCACGCTCGCCGTGTGATGCCAAATCAAGACCCTCGGCTTCCTCATCAGCAGTAACTCTTAGACCAACTAGTAGACCTGCAATCTTGAAAGCAATTACTGATACTACAAGTGACCATACGATTGCTACAACTAGTGACATGGTTTGACCATAAACCTGGCCTGCAATTGAATCCCAACCATCTTTGAAGCCTGTACCACCTAAAGATGGAGCACAGAATACACCTGTTAAGATACCACCTACGATAGCACCAATACCATGAACACCAAATACATCTAATGAATCATCAACCCTAGTGAACTTCTTGAAGCCATGAACGCCCCATAAGCAAGCTAAACCTGAAGCAATACCAATCACAATTGCACCCATATGGCCTACGAAGGCGCAAGCAGGAGTAATTGCAACTAGACCTGCTAGAACACCTGATGCTGTACCTAATGTTGATGGTTTCTTGAAGATGATCCACTCTGCTACCATCCATGTCATTGCAGCAGTTGCTGGACAAAGAACAGTGTTGATAAATGCTAGAGATGAAATACCATCAGCTACTAACTCAGAACCTGCGTTAAAACCTAACCAACCGATCCACAGTAAGCAAGCACCAATGTAGGTAATACCTAAGTTATGTGGAGCCATTGCAACTTTGCCTAAGTCATGACGGCGACCTAAGATGAATGCTCCTGTTAAACCACATACAGCAGCGTTAACATGAACAACAGTACCACCAGCAAAGTCATATGACTTGAATACAGAATCGATGAAACCGCCACCCCATACTTGATGAGCTAAAGGTGCATAAGATAGAACGATCCAAATACCAACTGCAATTAAGATTGCAGAGAATTTAACACGTTCAACTGTTGCACCAACAATCAAGCAAGCTGAGATTGCGCAGAAAGCACCTTGGAAGATAACCCATGTATACTCAGCTAATGTTCCTGATAATGAATTAAAATCAATACCAGCTAAGAACATGGTACCAAAGCCACCGAAGAAGTCGCCTAAGACACCTTCAACAGGACCGAAAGCAAAGCTGTAACCTATAATAACCCATAAGATAATGGCCATACAGAAAACGGCTAAGCACTGCTCCATGGTAGATAGAACGTTCTTAGAACGTGTTAAACCACCATAGAATAGACCAATACCAGGAATAGACATTAACAGCACTAACATTGCAGACATTAAGATAAAGCCGTTGTCAGCTCTATCTAAAGCGGCAGTTTCATCAGCAAAAACACTAGGAGCAAAGGCTAGTACAGATGCTAATAATGCACTTTTTGTAACTCTCATAAAAAATTCTCCTTGAACTCAAGCCATCATTGACTTTGTTACAAGATACGATTTCAAATTTTGAGTATCAACAAAGAAAAGCTATTTGCCCAAGAATAAAGCGTAATTTTGGTGCATGCACATAATTAGAACGCAAAATCACAAAAATAATGCATCAAAATAAAGCAATAAAATTATTGTATGGAAAAGAAAAGATCTGAGAAAATTCAGAGCTTTCATATAAAGAGAGGATAGTGAGAATTACTGAACAAATTTATATTGGGTAAATGCTCTTACTTTAGGATCAGCATTGATGACAGTTGCAATTCTTAGCAACTCATCCTTTCTAGGCACAATATTGCCATAGTCACGTGTTTTTATCTGCTCTATAGCTTCATTTAGTTTTGTCTTAGCTTCTGTCGCATCTTTTGCATACTTAAATTCAATGACGATTCTGCGTTTATTGGTCTCAATCATTAAATCAGCTCTACCATTAGCCTGATGAATTTCTGAGAATACGTTCTGTTTAGCCCCTAGCTGATAGGCTTTAACATAATTCTGTACTGCTGATTCTGAATTTAATGGATAGGCATCATAGGTTACTGTGTTGACCATAGTGTTAAGTAAACTGATGATATCCTCAACAGAACCTACATTTAGGATATTCTCACCATTTGCATTTGAAACACTGATATTACCTTTGAAGAATTTTGTAGCTAAAAGCTTGTTTAATGCCTTATAAAGTTCACCATTGGGAATACCCAAGAACACATCTGATGATTCTGTAAGTGAAGATCGCAGAGTTAAATAGCCTGTCTGGCACATCAGTACATTCTGATTGATTGTGGTTAATGCTGTAGGATTTTTAAAATCATCACTGGATACTTTTAAGAACTTATCCTTGTCTAAGTATTCAAAAATATTGAGTTCATGTGTTTTTAAATAGTTAACAAGGATTGATGGTAAGCCTCCATTGTCGTACCAATACTCTCCAAAATCTACAAATTTATTTTCAATAATGCTTTGAAAGAAACTATTTACAGACCAGGTACTGAATACTTTCTTTTTATAGAACTCATCAAAGCAGTAGCCATCATAGTTCTTGGCAAGTCTATCTAACAAAGATTCAATCTGCTCGTCGGTTACATTATCTACGCTGCAACTATTCTCATAGGATGAGGCCTGTTTTAAATAATCAATGTAGTACTTTTTAATCTCGTCTCGAGTAAAGCCTATCATTTGAGAATAGGCACTTGCATTGGTAATATCTCTGATATCAGAGCCAACTGAAAATATCGCTACATCTTTTAATCTGGTGACACCAGTAATTCCTAAGAACTTAATTGCAAACTTATCTTTGATGTTGGCATAAATGCTTTTGATTTTTTCCTGAAATTGCTTATATAGACTCTCATTATTGATGTTTGCTGTCATCTGACAGTCATACTCATCAATTAAGATCACGATTTGACGTTTCTCCAATCTTAATTGTTCCAAAAGATGGTCAATGGAGTCTTCAGCTTCTTCCTTCTCTTTATAGGTGGTTACATGATTAAGTTCTGCAAATTCGGTAATTTTTGAATTAAGTTTATTATTAAATTTCTCTAATGAATTTTTATCAAAATTTAAAAAATTCAGTCTTAATACAGGATAGGTAGGTTCAGTCCACTTGTCATAAATCCAGGTACCTTTAAAGTAAGGTTCTACACCTGTTTCAAATAAAGTTGCTATGGTATCTAAGGTAAGAGACTTACCAAAACGACGTGGACGGGAGATAAAAACTCTTTCCAGCTTTATCAGGTCTCTAATGTACTTTGTTTTATCTACATAAATGTAATTATTTAGGTAAAACTTTATAAATGAGCCTGTTGAGCTGATATCTTTCATATGTAATTATCTCCAAACCTTCTTCTAGATTATATAGTGAATGCTATATTTGTCATATAAAAATTATATTTATTATCTTCAATTTTATTTTTTTTGGATATTCAAATAAAACTACTGTCCTAAAATAAAAAAGCCAGAGCTTTCGCTCTGGCAATAATGTTAACAAAGATTATTAAGCAAATGGATTTTCTGTAGGATACAGAACGCCTGCTGGCTGGTTGTAATTGATTGTCTCAATGCCTAGCATGCTAAATACATTGAATAGAGCCTTACCAACATGGCTGAATGCAACTGCGCCATGATGAGGATAACGCTTCTCAATCAGAACATGACGATAGAAACGCCCCATCTCAGGGATTGCAAAGATACCAATACCACCGAATGAGCGAGTACCAACAGGTAGAACCTCACCTTCAGCTACATAAGCCTGTAACTTGGTATCAGGAGTTGTCTGTAATCTGAAGAATGTAATAGGACCAGCAGTTAAATCACCCTCTAAGGTACCACGAGTAAAGTCTGGCTGTGAACCTGCTGGCTCTAACAGACGGTGTTGAATAATCTGGTAATTAATCTTACCTAACTTCATGTTGCAGCTTGTAGTATCAGTTAGCTTGCATAATGGAGTATTACCGCAATGGAAGCCCATGAAGGTATCTGTTAACTTGTACTGTGGGAACTTAGGTTTGATATCTTCAGCAAATAAGTCTGCTGGTACTGAGTTATTGATATCAAGCAAGGTTACAGCATCATAAGTTACGCATGCACCGATGTACTCAGATAAAGCACCGAAGATATCAACCTCACAAGCAACAGGCATACCACGTGAAGCTAAACGTGAGTTTACATAGCAAGGCTCGAAACCGAACTCCTCTGGGAATGCAGGCCAGCACTTATCTGCAAATACTACATACTTACGAGCTCCTTTATGCTGTTCTGCCCAATCTGTTAAGGTAAGCTCGAACTGAGCCATACGCTCTAACATATCAGGATAGGTGTTACCAGCACCAAGCTCTTTAGCCATATCAGCTGCGATATCCTTAATACGAGGATCACCTGCGTGCTTGCGGTAGGCAACTAATAAATCTAACTCTGAGTTTTCCTCAATCTCAACACCAATGTCATATAAGCCCTTGATTGGAGCGTTACATGCAAAGAAGTCCTGAGGACGTGGTCCGAAGGTAATGATCTTTAATGATGATAAAGCGATTAAGGTACGAGCAACTGGCACGAAATCCTTTACCATTTGAGCGATGTCTTCTGCAGTGCCAACTGGGTACTCAGGGATGAACCCCTTTAACTTACGTAAACCTAAGTTGTATGAGCAATTTAACATACCACAGTATGCATCACCACGACCATCAACTAAGTCTTTACCAGTCTCTTCAGCTGCAGCTACAAACATACAAGGACCGTCAAAGAACTTCTTGATTAAAGTTTCAGGAGTCTCAGGACCGAAGTTACCTAAGAAAACAACTAAAGCATTGCACCCTGCCTGTTTTGCTTCTTCTACAGCTTTAACTGCATCATTCTCATTTTCAACGGTTACTTTGATTTCGTTGACATTGATGCCTGCAGTTGCACAAGCTTTTACTACAGCAGCGCGACGACGCTCTGATAATGATCTGATAAAACAGTCTCTTGATACAGCGATAACGCCTAAATTAACTGTAGGAATATTAGGTAGCATGTTGTTCTCCTTAAAGGTAAAACTTGATTATTGTTACTACTTAGAGTTTATTTTTACATCCCCTCTAAGTTTTTATCTGTATATATTTATAATGCAGTTTTTAGCTTTTTGCAAAGAAAACGTAAACGTTTACGATAAAATAATCAAATTATGACATTTAGATCACAAAATTAGCTAAAATAAAGGATATTTGTATATTTTATTAAAGAGAAATGTGTCACAAAATTCGCAAATTACCCTTTTATAATTCGCAAGTCCGTAAATAGATTTACAATCATATTAGGGATTTTTAAGAACATCATGTAAGACTTTAAACGCCTCACTTTGAAGTAAGGCGCTTTTATAGGTAGGAAAAATTGGCTAGAGAACTTTACTTAGATTTGATTGGTCAATAAGCTCTGGCTTGCATAAGAAACTCTTCATATCCATAACCCCATTATTATATGTTGAGGTATCATTTATGGTTGCTTCTTTCCCCTGACTGATAGCTTTAACCATCTCTAAAACAGTATTTTGTAACTGTTTTCCATCTTTAAAAATGGTCATAGCCTGATAGCCTTCTTTAATATTCTTTAAAGCTTCAGGTGTTGAATCTTGCCCTGTAATTACAGGGAACTTGTCTACTGTGTATCCATATTTCTTTAAAGTAAAGATAATGCCAGAACTAATGCAATCGGCAGGAGACAGGATACCATCTAACTTTACTCCCGAATCCGGTGCGTACCCTACCTGATCCATTAGAGCATCCATTCTCTTACTTGCCAGATCGGTTCTCCATGATGGGATGTTAGTATCATCAGGCTTAATTTGACCTGATTTAACTACTAATGCGCCTTGATCAATATAAGGCTGTAAGATCTTCATGGCTTCACCATAGAAGAACTTGGCATTGTTATCATCTAAAGATCCGTAAAAGATTTCAATATTTTTAGGATCATCAGCTGTAGGATGTAATTTATCAATTAAAAACTGAGCTTGAATCTGACCTACTTTACCATTATCAAAAGTAGCATAGTAAGTAACAGCGTCAGTACCAGTAATCAAACGATCATAGCTTATAACCGGTAATTTTTTACTTTTAGCGGCACTTAAAGCTTCTTTTAAGGCGTTACCGTCTATCGAACCAATTACTAAAGCATCGATATTGCTGTCATTCGATAATCTTTTAATCTGTCTTTGCTGCAATGAAACATCAATATCGCCTCCAAAGAAGAGCTCAACATTAAAACCGTTGCTTTTTAACAATTGTTCTACACCAAATCCTTCACTATACCATCTAGGTTCAATTTGAGTTGGCATTACAACACCTACTGTAAAAGCCAAAGCTTGAGACGAAAATAGAACTGGTAAAATAGATAAAGCTAATGCAGCTTTCAATTTCATGATGTTCTCCTAGTTATATATTTAAATGTCCGCTTTGTATATTATAATTCAATTGAAGCACAAACTTACGTAAACGGTTACAAAATTAAAAATACAAATTAATCCTGATTTTTATGAGAATGATCTTCAGGATTATGATTATTCTTTTGTTTCTGTTGCATTTTAAGATGAATTTTCTTCATCTCTTCACGTTTTTTCAAAACATTTTTTAAAATGCCATCCTCTAACTTCTTTTGTTCCTTGATGGCATTATATGTAGTGCCAATAACAAATAATATTGGAATTGCAATTACTAAGACTAACCAAAATGACATCTTATTTTAGAAGTTCCTGCAAAGCATCATAATTTGTTAGAGCGCCCCTTACTTCTTTACCATCAATAATTAGATAAGGAGTACCAGCAATCTTAAGTTCAATACTGTCTTCAATATTTGAAGAGATCTGCTTTTGTGCTCGACCTGAGGTCAACTCATTTTTAAAGTCATCAAAATCGATGCCAATCTCATCTAGATATTTTCTAATAGACTTTTCATCAGAACTTATTGATCCTGGCGTCATAAACTTTTCGTGCAGTTTAAAGTACTTTTTCTTATCAAGATTGAAAACAGCCTGTCCTAAAAGAGCTAATTGCTTTGAATTCTCTTTAATAACAGGAATGTTAACAAATGAGATCTGAACGTCATAGTCTTTTAAAGCTCTTTCAAACATTGGTTCTAAGACTTTGCAATATCCGCAGTTATAATCATAAAATTCGATGATATAGTGCTTAGCATTCCTTTTACCAAGAGATGGGACACTATCTGACTTTCTTACTTTTGAAGCAATCTTAAGCATATTCTCTTCTAGATTTTTCTTTTCATCCATTTCAAGCTTTTTCATAGCTCTTAGAATGACTTCAGGATGATTAGAAACATACTCGTCGATAATACTTTCTATCTGAGCCTTTTGCTCACTATCGAAAGTCACAGCATTGCTTGTAGTCACAAGACCAACAGATATAAATGTTGCCAAAAGAGCTTTTTTTAAATTTTTAATCTTCAGAATTGATTTCATCTTTAATCCTAACAGCAAAGTATAAAAAGACGATTGCTAAAATAGCGCATACAGATAGGTTTACTCCAAATGGTATCATGGATAATTCCCCCATTACGCCCACCAAAGGAGAAACTAAAGAACCGATTAAAAAGTACATCACTCCAAAGATACCAGAAGCAGAGCCAGCTCCGCCCTTTTTAAAACTCATTACCACACCAAAACCTGCTGATTGAGATAACCCCATCATGGCACAGTAGATAGCAAGACATACTAAAACAGGCACAAAGCTCTCTGGGCGTACAAAAGAAATAATTAAAACGCAAATACCAGATATTAAAAGTAGTACATAAGCAATTATTACAACTTTTAGCTCAGATAGTCTGCGAGATAGACGACCTGATGTTGAAGCAATAATAGAGATGCATATTGCAATAAATGCAAAGGTAAAAGAGTACTCAATTGGAGTAAAACCGTATACCTTTTGGAATACGAATGGAGAAGCAGCTAAATATGAAAAGAAACCTCCCATTACAAAGGATAATGAGAAGACAGTTAACATAAATTTCAGGTTTAAAAGATCAGTCTTCATCTTTAAGATTGAAATTAAAGCACTCTTTTCTCTTTTCGCTTCAGCTAATGACTCAGGTACATGGAACTTGGTTAAGTAAATTAAGATAAGTCCCCATCCTACTAAGATAAAGAAGATCACTTGCCATGCAAAATAGGTAACCACCAAGGAACCTACAATAGGTCCTAAGATAGGACCTAAGGAATTGATTGCCATTAAAAATGACATGAATGAGGTAAGTTCATTACCCTTAAATCTGTCACAAGCAATTGAACGAGTAAGAACAATGCCACCGGCAGCTGACAGTCCCTGCAACAATCTAAAGAACACAAAAGACCATACATTAGGAGAGAGCGCACAAGCTAGTGATGATAAGGTAAATATTACCAAACATATTAACAAAGGTTTAATTCTGCCATAAGCATCAGAAACAGGTCCGATTACAATTTGACCTAGAGCTAAGCCTAAGAAAGATGCTGTAAGTGAGAATTGCACTTGAGCAGGATTTGAATCGAAGTAAGTTACAATCTCAGGTAAAGAAGGTAGATACATATCAGAACACATCGGTGCAAAAGCACAAAGCATTCCTAATGTAAAAACATAGATTGCGTTTTGTAAGCGACTATTTGAATTCTTAGACATAGTTAAAGGTGATAAATATATTTTATAAAACTAAAAATAGTACAAAGTGAAAATAATCATAGATGATATAAAACATAAAAGCCTCCATTTAGGAGGCCTTATTTTTACTTTTTAACCATTGATGCAAGGATGTCATCAATCTCTTTTTGATTTACTAAGGCTAACTGTCGCTCTTCAGGAGGAAGTTTTCTGTAAGCTTGAGTTAAATGTAAAGCTCTTACAGCATAGAAAAGTAGTGCTTTTTTAACCTGATGTTTTAAAACACCGTCTTTAGGTAAACCATAATCAAGTTCAATTGCTCGTCTTGCATTCTCTGGTAACTCAGGATTTGCCTGAAGCTCTAAGGTAACCATTTCATTCCAATCAGAATCATCCTTATTGCCGGTGCCGACTTCTCTAAAGCCGTTACCAATAGGATCAGAGAATCTGTCATTAGGAGCTTGGGTTTTTGGATGATCTGCACTTCTTATTCTTGAAAGAACGTAATCTCTAAACTCGTGTTTGTCATAGCAGTAAGCACGAATATGCCATCTAAAACCATCAAAAGCAAAAGAATGAGGTGCAATTAAGAAATCCTCATTACTATCTGATGATAATGACTTATAAACGATGTGTAGAGCCAAATGACCTCGAATTGCATCTAATAAGTTTGATAGAACAGACTCATCGATAATTCTCTTAGGAGGCTGTAAACAAGCTAAGCCCACATCTGGTGTAAAACCGAAATAGTTCTTGCTTTGAGGTAATTCATTCTTTGCATACTGAATTAAGTCATTGAAGAAATTTGAACTACCGCACTGGTCTGGATAAACAGGTTTGAAATCCTCAGTTCTTAAATACACCTTTTGATGCATGTCATAATGAAGATTCTCTCTTGGTGGGTTACAGTTTGTCACCAAATCCCTATAGTAAGATAGATCTAAAGATGCTTGTGGAATAGAAATACCAAAAAAATCAACCAAGTCTGCTCTATTGATCTTTCCGTCAATACTTAATCTGAAATCAATAAATTCAATGCGACGCTTTCTGCTCCATTTGTTGGATGCATTTGCAGATAAATCAGATTTCTTTGTTGTATCCTTCTCTGGATTTTTGTTTTTAGCCATGATACTTACCTTACTTTGATAAATCTGAGAGACTGATATTTCATACTAAATATGTCAATTTAGGAATTTTGAACCTGTTTAATAAAAACTAAAGCTTTACTTATAATTTCTACTTTCAGTAATTGTTGTTATATACCTAAGGATTGATTACTTACAGTTCTATATATCATTCTAGCTTGATTTCATCATTTTGATATCAAAAATATATAAAACGACGTAACCTCTCAAATTGATAAAATAATACTACCATAAATTTTACTATTTAGATTAAAACGATAAAAGAAAGTAGCTTTTTTTCTGTAAAAAATTCTCTTAAAACAGAATAAGTTATCTAAACTTAGAGTACAAATACCATCAATTTTAATTTTTCAAAAATATATACAAGTTTAATTTCACAAGATATATCCTTAATCAAGTGCGTTGAAGCGGTTTTGATCCTTACTATCAGCGCCCCTTAAATTTTTATACTGAGATTTTTTTATTTTGTTTAGCCATTCTGCTCAATTTTTTGCAGGCACAAACTTACCATACCAGATACAGTGTCTTCTCTTAAATTGTCAGTAATTTCTATTTTAGGGAGTAATGCTTCTTCTGCTGCTGTTGAGATTTGCTTTTTTAAACGTTCTATAAGTCCTGGTTTTAAAGTTTCTGAATAGATAGCAACATATCCTGGATTTAAAACGCACATCACAGCTCTAATTGTTCTTATAGCAAGATCGTCTGCCTGTAATGATTCTGAAGGCAATACTCCTACATCGTTATACATTGGAAAATATCGGATCTCACCTGCCATGCCGTCTTTTCCTCTTAAAACAGAACCGTTATAACAAAAGCCACACCCTGGAATTTTACCTGGCACTAAGATAATGCCACTTACATACTCCTGGTTTTTACATCTTTTATAGCAACCTAAGGTTGCAGCATTGATATCAGTTTCAAAAAAGATTGGAATGTTAAAGTGTTTTTCCAAATGGCTAGACAGTCGTTTAGACTGACTGTCATGGCGAATTGCACTACCGACACGACCTCCAACATCATCTGACGGCATTGAAACTCCGATAACAGAGATCTTAGGATATCTTTCTACATATCGTTCCATACCAATCTTAAATTCATTGGTTTGGATAGAATCTTTTTCGTCAATTAACTCTTCACGTCTTTCTAAACATTCACCAAAGAGATTATGGACAGAGTAACCTACATATTTATTACCTGATCTTTTATATATAGAAAGGATCAGTATTAACTTATTCATCTCATTGAATCTGTAAGTTGTAGCAGGTCTACCATTAGGAATAGATGATTTGACTCCTTCTAGAACTTCACCTGAGGCTATTAGCAAATATAAGATCTTATTTAAAGTAACAACAGATAAACCTGTCATCTCTTTTAATTTTGAAGCAGTGCAAATTTGCTCTTTATGCAAAGCTCGTCTTACAAGTTGCAGATTTTGTTCTCTAATTTGTTTAGAGGTAATAGTGACCGAAGATTCAATCATAAAAAAAAACTTATACAATTATGAACATTAGCAGCAAAAGATCAGTGAATTCCCCAAATTACATTAAATTATGAAAATTTGAAAAACTGATCACTAAAATGACAATAGCGATTTAATCAAATTCTATCATTTTACAAAAAGAGTTATTAAACTACGTTTAATAATAAGATATTTTTTTATGATTATCAATTTTTATGAAAATATTAAGCTCTTGTTAGAGTATGCTTACTTTTATAAAATGCATGTTTATCATTAGACATTTTATTTTTTTTATTTACATATAGATTTTATACTTCTTTGAAAATTTTTAACAAATATCACTATAAATTTTCACAAAAATCTCAAAGTTTAACCCATTTCTGACATTTTAGAATTAATACAATGCCTTATATATCCTACATTTTTAAGTTACATTGTTTAAATTTTCATTTTTAGACAAATTTTCATAAATTCTGATCAAAATATTTCATAAATTTGTCATTTTGAAAATTCCCACTAAAATTATTACAACGGTTTTTTAAACCTTTTTAAACACACACTGCAAACGAGGAGCCTTAATGCTTCAGATTAGATTACATGGCCGTGGAGGCCAAGGTGTTGTGACCGCTGCAGAGATGCTGACTTTAGCCGCTTTCTACGAAGGCCACTATGCACAAGCTTTCCCAAGCTTCGGTTCAGAGCGTACAGGTGCACCTGTTGTTGCCTATGCTCGTATTGATAATAAAGAAATCCGCACTCATGAGCCTATTCAGGAACCAAACGTTGTATTGATTCAAGATAAGACCCTGTTAGGTGCAGTTGATGTTTTTGCAGGACTTGATAAGAATGGATACGTAGTTATCAATTCAAAAGAAGATCCTGAAAAAGTAGTTCCAGAGATTGTAAAGATGTTACCAAAAGGACATGTATTTACTGTTCCTGCTACTGATTTTGCTATGCAGAAGATTGGTAAGCCTCTACCAGGTGCCCCAATGCTTGCTTCTTTAGCTGCTGTAACTGGCATCTTAAAGTTAGAGTCTGTACAGAAAGCTTTCCAAGCACGTTACCCAGGTAAAATTGGTGATGCTAATGCTGAGACTGCAGCTTTAGCTTATAACTTCATTAAAGAGGAGGCAAAGAATGCTTGAGCAGATCGAAGGATCATTAGGTGTAGCTAAGGCTGTTGCCCTATGTCGTCCAGGTGTTGTTTGTGCCTACCCTATTTCTCCACAAACTCACATTGTAGAAAATGTTGGTAAGTTTGTTAAAAACGGCACCTTAAAAGATTGCGATTTCTTGAACGTGGAGTCAGAATTCTCAGCAATCTCAGTTGCAATCGGTTCTGAAGTAGGTGGTGCTCGTACTTATACAGCTACAGCTTCACAAGGTCTTCTATACATGACCGAAGGTGTTTACTCTGCTTCTGGTCTAGGTCTTCCTATTGTTATGACTGTAGCATCACGTGCTATTGGCGGTCCTATCAATATTTGGAATGATCATTCAGATTCTCTGTCACAGCGTGATTCAGGCTGGTTACAGCTATTCTGTGAATCAAACCAGGATGCTGTTGATACTCATATTATGGCTTTTAAGATCGCAGAAGAAGTTGGTCTTCCAGTTATGGTATGTATGGATGGTTTCGTTCTAACCCATGCTTTTGAAAGATTAGACATCCCATCACAGGAAACTGTGGATAAATTCTTACCTGAGTATCAGCCACGTGAATACTTAACTCCTAAAGAGCCAATTTCTATCGGTGCAATGGTAGGTCCTGAAGCTTTCACAGAAGTTCGTTTCTTACAGCAACGTAAGATGGCTAAGGCTTTAAAGGTTATTGAAAAGGTAACAAAAGAATACCGCGACCTAACCGGTTCTAAGTCAGGTGGTCTATTAGATTGCTACAACTGCGAAAACGCAGATCTTAAGTTAGTAATCATGGGTTCAACTGTTGGTACTGCTAAAGACGAGATTGACAGATTAAAGTCTGAAGGTATCAATGTTGGTATTATTTCATTAAAGTCATTCCGTCCATTCCCATATGAGGCTATGGCAAAGGCTATTGGCGACACCAAGCAGGTTATCTGCTTAGAGAGAGCTTTCTCATTTGGTGCTCGTGGTATTGTTTGCCCAGAAGTTAAAAGAGCTATGGAAGGCAAGAACTGTGATGTTAAGACTGTTGTTGCAGGTCTTGGTGGACGTCCAATCTTCGGTACTACTATTAGAGGTATCGTCAAGGATGCATTAGCTGGCAAGTTCACAGAAGAGTTTACTTGGTTTGATGTTAATGCTGACGTTCTGAACAGCTACACAGACAAGACTGAAGGTGTAACCTTCAAGAATGGGCCAATCGCTCAGTCTGTTCTAGAGAATTCAGTTAAGGATTAGGCGGAGTAAACAATGTTAGAAAAGATTAAATTCTATCAGACAGGTTCTAATACCGTAGGTAACCGTCTGTTAAATCCTGCAATGCGCACCATTCAATCATCTGCTGACCGTCCTAATGGCCTTATTTCAGGTCATAGAGCATGCCAAGGCTGTGGTGAAGCATTAGGTACAAGATACGCAATTGATGCTGCTATGAAGGCAACTAATGGCAACATTATGGTTGTTAATGCTACTGGCTGTTTGGAAGTTTTCTCAACACCATATCCAGAATCAGCTTGGAGATTACCATGGGTTCACTCACTATTTGGTAACACCGCAGCTGTAGGTTCTGGTTTAGCAGCAGCTGCTGCAATCCGCGCTAAGAAGAACGGCGACACCAATGTTCCACGTATCATCGCACAAGGCGGTGACGGTGGTACTACTGATATCGGCTTTGGTCCACTGTCAGGTATGTTTGAGCGTAATGATGATGTTTTATATCTCTGCTACGACAACGAAGCATACATGAATACCGGTGTTCAGAGATCATCTGCAACTCCTCCTTCAGCTCGAACTGCAACCACTCAGTTAGTTGGTGATAAGCCTGGTGCGGATTGGGGTAAAGGTAAAGATGTACCTCTAATTGCAATGGCACACGGTATTCCTTATGTAGCAACAGCAACAGTAGCTGATCTTCGTGATCTTGAGTACAAGGTTACCAAGGCAATGCAATTCCATGGTGCAAGATTCATCCAGATCTTAGTTCCATGCCCACTAGGTTGGGGCTTGACCTCAAATTCAACAGTTACTGTAGCTCGTATGGCTATGGAAACTGGTTTCTACCCTGTTTATGAAGCTGAATACGGTAAGATCACTTCTGTAAGAAAGATCCGTCAGAAACAGCCTGTAATCAACTATCTGAAGATGCAGCGTAGATATGCTCACTTAACCGGTAAGAAAGCAGATCCTAATGTAGTTGCAAGACTGCAGGCCCTTTGCGATACCAATATTAAGAACTTTGGTCTGTTAGGTGATGAGGAGCCAAACGGCACACCTGTAGCTATTCAGGCTTACGAGCGTAACTCTGCTGTTTAAGGAGATAGTAAATTATGTTACAAAAAGCTTTTGCTGTTACCCTTGATCCAGCAACATCTTTAAGAAACCACACTGGTTCATGGCGTACATTGCGTCCTGTTAATGTGTTTAAGCTACCACCTTGCAACAATCAGTGCCCTGCTGGTGAGAATATTCAGCAGTGGTTATTCTATGCAGCTGAAGGTGACTATGAGCACGCATGGAGAATTTTAACTGAGGAGAATCCACTACCAGCATGTATGGGTCGTGTTTGCTATCACACCTGTGAAGGCAAATGTAACCGTGGGTTCTTAGATGAAAGCGTAGGTATTAATTCAGTTGAGCGTTTCTTAGGTGATTATGCTATTGAGCACAATCTATCATTCAAGCGCCCTGCTCGTGAGACTGGTAAAAAAGTTCTAATCATCGGTGCAGGTCCTGCCGGTCTATCAGCAGCTTACCAGTTACGCCGTTTTGGTCACACTGTTCACATCGTTGAGATGGGAAAAGAAGCTGGCGGTATGATGCGTTATGGTATTCCTGTATACCGTCTACCAAGAAACGTTTTAGATGCTGAAATTAAGCGTATCACTGACATGGGTGTAACCATTGAATGCGGTCGCAAGGTTGAAGATATCGAAGCTGAGAAGAAGAACGGCAAATATGATGCTGTGATCTTAGGTTTAGGTGCTTCAATTTCAACAAACGTAGATATTCCTCAGGGTGATACCAACCACGTTATAAACGCATTAAACGTTTTAGGTCAGATTGAGACCAACGGTGACATTGAGATTGCTCGTAAGGTTGCTGTTTACGGTGGTGGTAATACTGCTGTTGACGTTGCTCGTTCTTTACGCAGAATTGGTGCTGAGCCTATCATCGTTTATCGTCGCAACCGCGACAAGATGCCTGCTAATGCTGAAGAAATGGATGCTGCTATTGCTGAAGGCATTCAGGTTAAGTGGTTATCAACCATTGCATCTGCTTCAAAGGATTCTCTAAAGATTGAGAAGATGGAGTTAGATGAGAATGGTAAACCACAGCCAACAGGTCAGTATGAAGAGTTACCAGCAGATGCAGTTGTTTTAGCTATCGGTCAGAATGTTGATAAATCAGTTTTAACTAAGTTATCAGATCTGAAGATGGATAAAGATAACGTAATCATCAATGAAGAGACTAAGATGACTTCAATTGATGGTATCTTTGCAGCAGGTGACGTTGCAACTAAGGACAGAACTGTAACTCATGCTATTGGTATGGGTAAGAACGCAGCTCGTAGTGTAAATGCATACTTAAACGGTCAGACTTACAAGAAGGCTGAGAAGCATGAAATTGCAAAGTTTGAGGATATGCACCCTTGGTACTACACTGATGCTCCTAAGACCGTTCGTCAGGAATTAGAAGTAGCTCGTCGTTCAAATACATTTGATGAAGTTCAGTTTGGTTTAACCGAAGAGAATGCAATCTTTGAGGCACGTCGTTGTCTGTCATGTGGTAACTGCATGGAGTGTGATAACTGCTACGGTGTATGCCCTGATAGTGCTGTCGTAAAACTAGGTGCTGGTAAGGGCTATGAGTTCAACTATGACTACTGCAAAGGTTGTGGTGTTTGTGCTCAGGAATGCCCTTGCGGTCATATCAGAATGATCCCAGAGCAGATCTAATAAGTTTGTAATCTAATCGCAAGCGGTTTACGTCTTTTTGAGGTAAGCCGCTTTTTTGATTTTTCACATCTTATGAGATAATTCTTTATCAACAGATGCAAAAGGCATGAACTTTAAAGTCATGATTCTTAAAGTATGTGCCACAGTAAAATAAACTATAGCAACATTATCATGAAATTAGATTTACATTATCTTAAGTACGAGCTGAAAGGCTATTTAATTTCAGACTTTAAAAGCCGTGAAATCATGGAGCTTTTAAATGATCTGGAACCTGAGAAGTATCTTCAAGAATATGTTTTATCTTTAAAACTGCAAGATGAGAATAAAGAAAAAGTATCTTTACGTCTAAGGCACATTCTTGAGAATGCAAAAAAAGCTAATATCCCTTTGGGTATCGAATTTGAACCTTATCCAAACGCAGAAGAGGCATATCTTGCAAAACAGCATTATATAAACGTATTAGTTCAAAAAGAAGAGTATTTATCGTTCATTAGTAAGTCAGTTTTTCTTGTCGTCTTAACAGCAATCTGCCTTCTAATAGTTATAGTTGCCAATTCATAGTAAAGATTATTCCTTCTAAAAATCTCTAAAGAAGCTTCTTTAATAGAAGCCATAAATATGACATATTCCAATTAGTTTTAATAATGAAGAGACAAAAGTACATAAAGTTTAAAAGTCAAACAAAAATAACTGAAATTTCACTTCGCTCACACTTTAATTAGATTGTATAACTTATTGATCTTAATAGATGAATTTAAAGTTGACAGTAATAAAGTATCTGTTAACATAAGAACACGGCAACAAAGTTGCCAAAAGAATACCCTGGGGTGACATCTAGCGTTTCTACCCTGAGCCGATATCTTTAGACTTTGGTATCTTCCTGATAGTGGTGAGTAGGCCCGTTTTACGTGGAAACCTAAATTATCATCTGATGCCATACTTGAACTCACTGGTTCAAGGAGTCATGAACAGCGGATTCATTTCCGGGGTCTCAGATTCTCTCAAATAAGCATTTCAATAATTCTAATTTCAAGCAAAATTATCGCAATCTGTGAATTAGCTCAATTCAATACAAAATTAAAGTTCAAAATTGTGTTTAATTCGTCATTTTTCTGAAAAAATGTATATAATACTTTATCTTCGTATTTTTACGGAATTTTGTATTGGCGATTTATGAAACGATCGTCAAAAAAAAATAAGACAAGAAAACGATTAGCTTGATCGTTTATTTAATTTAGAGTAATAAAATGCCTCCAATCATCAAACCTCAGACTGACACTACAATTAGCTGGTTCTTAAGTCAGTGTCATATTCATAAGTATGCAGCAAAAAGCACCATTATTCATTCAGGCGAAAAAGCTGAGACTCTTTACTATATAGCAAAAGGTTCTGTTGCAGTTTTGATTAAAGATCAAGATGGTCATGAAATGATTTTAAGTTACTTAAATCAGGGTGACTTTATTGGTGAAGTTGGTCTATTTGATGAATCAGAAAATCCTAAACGAACAGCTTGGGTAAAAGCAAAGACTTCTTGTGAAATAGCTGAAGTTTCATATAGCAAGTTCAAACAGCTAGTTCAGGTAAACCCTGAGATCTTAATGAGATTAACTGCTCAGATTTCAAGACGTTTATCAGCAACCTCTGCTAAGGTTGGTAACTTAGCATTCTTAGATGTTACAGGTCGTATTGCTAAGACCTTAGTAAACTTAGCTCATCAGCCCGAGGCAATGACACACCCAGATGGTATGCAGATTAAGATCACCCGTCAGGAGATTGGTCAGATTGTTGGCTGTTCTCGTGAAACTGTTGGCAGGATCTTAAAGATGATGGAAGAAGATCATCTGATCACTGCTCACGGAAAGACAATTGTAGTATTTGGTACTCGATAAAAGTTTTGTCAAGGAAAGTCTTTCTAAAGTGGAAAGACTTTCTTTTTTGTATTAATATAGCTTCCATACATTAATCTTTTGTTTATTTAAGGAGCGAAAATGGCTTCATTATTAGAGCGTGGTATCCACTCTTTTGATAAGAATGATCTTTTAGCATGCAGCCGTGGAGAGTTATTTGGACCAGGAAACAGCCAGCTGCCTGCACCAAACATGTTAATGTTTGATCGCATTACAGATATTCAGGCTGAAGGTGGAGAGCACGGTCTTGGTTTTGTTAAAGCTGAGCTAGATATCAATAAAGATCTTTGGTTCTTCCAGTGCCATTTCCCTGGTGATCCTGTAATGCCTGGTTGCTTAGGCTTAGATGCAATGTGGCAGTTAGTAGGCTTTTTCTTAGGCTGGAGAGGTGGTCCTGGTAAAGGTCGTGCCCTAGGCGTTGGTAAAGTTAAGTTTAAAGGCGAAGTTTTAGATAACGCAAAAATAGTAAGATACGAAATCAACTTAAAGAAAATCATTGAAAGAGGTCAGCTAATCATGGGTATTGCTGACGGAAAGGTTTTCTGTGATAACGAGCATATCTATACAGCTGAAGATCTTCAGGTAGGTTTAATTCCTCCTAAGAAGAACTAATCTTCACTTAATCCTTTTCAAAGCGCACTATCATCTTATGTGCGCTTTTTCATTTATACTTCTCACTTATCACTTTCTCCAAACAGTTAATTGAGTGAAAAAGAGCTTAAGTTAAAGTCTCTCTCAAATATAGTAAACCACACCTTAGAACAAAAAAATTGCAAGAATTCGCATAAAAATTAAATTTTTTCATACTGTGTGTGTTTGCTTTTCAGATTCTCCAATCCTTATGTATCAATAATTAGACAATAATAGATAAGTTTAAAGCTATTCATATTTTGGCTGTAAATGGCATTTTTAAGCCAAATTTACTTGCATGAAGTCAAAATACCAGTATAATAAGCCACTCAAAATTGTGATCCTGTTCACAATTATTTAATATAGGATAAACCTATGAAACATACATCAAATAATCCTTGGATTTACTACTCAAGGTTCAAAACTGCTACAGCAAACGATATCAACTTAGTTCAACATGCCAAAGATTGTGTGGCCTCTCTTTATGAAATTTCTACAAGAACTGAGTTAAAGATTTCACAAGCATACAACCTCATCTTCAATCACATTCCTGATGAATTAACTTTATGGATGGCAAAAGCAGCCAGAACTGATGCTCATTTATTTGGAGATTATTCTCTTATTTCAAAAGTTAGCGTAGATCATAAGCTAGACTTTTTAAGAATGACAGAATCACCTATTGCCTCTTTATCAAGACTATCCGGATTTTCTATCTTCGACATTGTTGATAATTTAGAGCTGGCTACACGTTCAGAAACTGAATTTGTTTCACATCTAATCAATACTTCAACTCCTACTTTGCTCTCCTGTTTAGAAGATCTATTACAGTTAAAGCTTGCTACCAATAGTGACTTATCACCTCCACTAAAGGCCGACTCGATAAATCGTCTAACTGCCTACCATTTAGCTAGTGCCGGCTGTTCTAAGTCTTTAAATCATGAAATCACATCTTTACATTACAGAACATTATCCGAGTTCTATGAGGCATCACCTAAGAAAAGCTACAAAAAAATGCGTTCTATTTTGCCTATTCTCTCTGATAAAGAGCTTTCAGGCTACATAATGTTGATGATCGCTCTTTATACAATCTGCTGTCGTGTTCTTACTAATAAAGAAGCTTCAACAATGCACTTTGACACAAATTCAATACCAGACAAGATCTCAAATATCTTAGCAATTGGCGTATACATTGTCTGTTCTAATCTTAATGTTAATTATCAGAACTGCTTTACTAAGAGCAAGAAGCTACATAACTTTCCATCGTTTGATAACTTCTATGCGATTTTAGAAATGTATGTAAACAAGAAGGCAGAACCTGTAGCATGTTTAGGATGCAACACTCCTTATCTTGATTTAAAAGATCCTAAATGCGCTCAAGAGTATCTGTCTGTCATACCCTGCCCTAAATGCAAAAAGAATGCAGAGTATGACATCAATGAAAACTAAGTCTAGTTTTTGATACATCTTTACTTCGTTTTTGTAATGGTAACAAGATTAAATTAGATAAGCCTTAGTAATTCCTAAAAATGTAGAACTCGCTTAAAAATCACTTTATAAAGATGATCATATTTTTATCAGTTACAATTAACTTAGTAAATTTGCTACAACCTGTGGATATGCATTAGCCTGCATCATCATCTGAGAAGTGGCATTTTCTAAGATATTAGCAGAAATCAGTCTTGAAGACTCAACAGCATAGTCAGCATCAGTAATTCTTGCACGTGCATCAGACTCATTCTCGTGCATGTTTTCCTGATTGCTGATAGTACTGTTCAATCGATTTGAAACAGCTCCAACATCAGAGCGTTTTGAATCGATAAAGGCAATATAGTCATCGATACTCTCTAATACCTTTTGAGCATTCTCTGCTGTAGAAACATCAAAGGTTTTGTTAGCATCATTATAGCCATTAGCATCAGAAACACCCCCTATATGAGCCTGCATTGAAGACATGGTAAAAGATACAGACAAATCGAGATCGATGGTAGTGTTTGCATTTGCTCCTACTTGTAAAGAGAGTTTGCCATCGTCATTGATTAGACTGTGCTCAGACTTACCATTTAAGATCTGAGCTCCACCATATGTAGTCTTGCAAGCAACACGTGTTATCTCATTGCACAACTGGTTGACTTCAAACTGTATAGTTTGTCTATCCTGTTCGTTATAGGTTCCATTAGCACTCTGAATAGCTAGCTGTCTGATGCGCTGCAATATTGTAAAATCCTCAGCTAAAGCACCTTCAGCTAATTGAGCTACAGCCTCACCTTCTGATGAATTTCTATTACCCCTATCAAGACAGTTGATCTGAGAGGTAAATTTATGTGAGATCTGCAAATTTGCAGGATCATCTTTAGCACTATTGATTTTTGAACCAGAAGACAATCTTTTGGTTGCATCAGCAGATGTCAGATTAGATTTTCTTAAATCAGCCTGCGACGTGATTGAGGCAAGATTTGTTTGTATCGTGATTGACATAATTCTTCTCTCCAGAAACTATAATTTTCTGAAATGCAAGATATATGCCAGAAATACATTCTTCTTTAAGATCAGTAAATTAGAAAATGCAACGAATTCTTTTGACAAGATTTTGCCGTCTGTCTATTGCAACTGACGCAACTTTTTTAAGATCTCTCCGGCAAAAGACAGATACTCTCTAGAACCTAAAGAGGTTCTGTCATACACAAGTACAGGACAGGCAGCACTTGAGGACTCTGAAATCTTTGGGTTATAGCTTATCTTTGTTGCAAACAAAAGATCTTTAAACGATTCTTCAAGCTCGTGACTAATTCTTGAGGCTAACAGTTGCATTGGATCATAGATGGTTCTTAGGATACCTAAAAGATTACACTTTGATAAATGCTTTTCTTTTAGTTCTAAAAGATTGTCAAGCAGTGTCTTCATGGAGTCGATAGCAAACATGTCACAACATACAGGGAGCACAAGATAATCAGAGGCACACAGAGCATTGATAGTGATTAGGTTCATGCTAGCCGGAGTGTCTATGATTATAAAATCATATTTATCTTTTATATTTGCAAGGACTTTTTTTAATCTTAAAGCAGGTTCTGTATCCTCACGTAGGACAGTAGGTAGCGCCACTAAATCGTCAGATGACAGGATCACATCAAAACCGCCTTTTAGGTAAGGTGTTATACATTTATCAGCACTTACACCATCAAGTACGGCCGTTGCTATATTGTGTTCAACATCAGTGTATTCATAGCCTAAAGCTACACTAGAACTTCTCTGCGGATCAAAATCGATTAAAAGAACTTTTTTATTAACAGTTCTTAATGCGCAAGACAAATTCACAGCTGTTGAAGTTTTTGCTGTGCCACCTTTAGGATTGCTGATTGTAATTATTCTGCCCATTGTTGACTCCTTATGTGTATTGTAGAGAATTTTTGATTAGACAACAAATGAAATAGGCAACGAACTTTATCTTACTTTTTAGCTTGTGATTTACTCAACGTTTATCAATTTGATGTAGTCAATCTGACGGGATAATACTGCAAACTTATGCAGTAAAAGGTACATAAATAAAAGTGATTATTCGAATACTCAGAAGAAGGTTAAGACTAAGTAAAAAAAGATTGTACCGTTAATAAAATCGACATTATTTGCCAGTAAATACAGTATAAATGAAGGTAAATACTTTATAATTTAAAGTAAGAAAGTTAATTATTAAAATAGAGATTGATCGATGAGCAATAACGAATTTTTACCACTGCCAGATAATCCTGGCTGCTATGAAGAACTAAAAGACAGTAATTGTTACTTTGTAGATAAAACAGAGCACTTAAAGACTGTTTTTACAAGTTCTACAAAAGTTCAGTTGTTTACAAGGCCAAGACGTTTTGGTAAGACTTTGCTCATGACCATGTTTGAGTCATTCTTGCAAATCAATCCAGAAAACCCCTTTGATACTTCAGTTCAGCAAAAGTACTTTCAAGGCACCAAGATATTAGAAGATAAAGAGTTCTGTGATAAGTTCATGGGACAGTACCCTGTTATTAGTGTTTCTTTAAAAGATGTAGATGGTGATTTCTTTGAAGATGCTTATGAGTGCTTTGCTTCAACAATATTCAGACTTGCCTCAGAATATCAGTACTTACTTAACAGTCCAAAGTTATCTGATTCTGATAAAGAAGAGCTAAAAAAATTAACTACCAAAAGTTACCTATTACAACTTAAAAATCAGATTAGCATCAAGGATTCATTAAGAACACTAGCTACAGCCCTTTACAAAGAGTATGGAAAGTACCCAATACTGCTTATTGATGAGTATGATGTACCTCTTGCTAATGCTTCATTTCATGACTTACAAAATGCTAAAGAAAATAGTGATGATAAAACCTTCAAAGCAGATTACCATTCAAGAATGGTAACTTTAATGAAAGCCTTTTTAGGTATTTTAAAAGATCAAAAGACTCTCACCAAAGTCATTATCACCGGTTGTTTAAAGGTAGCTAAGAACAGTCTCTTTACAGGTGTTAATAACCTTAAGGTAAATACGGTTCTCTCTGAAAACGAAGACTATACAGGAATCATTGGTTTTACCAAAGAAGAAACCTATAAGTTCTTAAAAGACTATAAAATGGACAACTTTGCTCAAAAAGTAAAAGAGCATTATGACGGATACAAGTTCTATGACAAAGAGATTTTCTGCCCATGGGATATAGTAAGTTTCATTAGTGATTATTACAAAAAGAATCTTAAGGGAACCTTAAAGTTAAACAGGTTAGAAAACTATTGGGAAGGCACTACCTCTGATAAATCCTTATCAGGCTATATTGGATATTTAACTGATAATGACAATCAAAAGATGCAGGACTTAGTTGATGGCAAGTCAATTAGCTTTAAGTTAAACGAGTCCATGAACTATGACACACTGTCTGAACATAACTCTGATGATTTCTGGTCACTTCTTCTGCATACTGGTTATCTGACCTTAGATTGGGAAAAGACAGATGAAGCAGAGTTGTCTAAAGACAGTAAAACCAATAAAGAAGTCTTTGCAAGGATACCTAATCTTGAGATACTTGAATGTTTTGAACACAACATTCAAAACAGATTTAATACAAAGATAGCACCTAACAGTGTTGCTGATACTTTAGCTAATAACCTCTTTGAAGGAAAGTCTGAGATTGCTTCTGATACTATCTATAACCTGTTACAAAGCTATATCTCTATAAGAGCCAATGCAACCAAAGCACCTCATGAGAACTACTATCATGGTTATTTAAATGGACTGTTCTCTAACTGCTCTGTAAACTTCTTCTCCGAATATCATTCAAACTATGAATTAGGTGATGGTTATGCAGATATTGTCTTTAAGAGTAAACGTGAAGATAAAGTAGTAATCATTGAGATTAAATCAGCTAATGTAGGTGATGATTTAGTCTCATTAAGTAATGATGCTCTATCACAAATAGAAAACAAGAACTATGCTTCCCCATTTATGAATAAACAAATGGTAAGAAGCATCTATACCTACGGTATAGCCTTTTCAGGAAAGAACTGTTTTATTTCAGTAAAAAAGTTTAAATAGCAAAGTAAGTTAAAAGAATAACTGAACATAATAATGGGTCCAAAACACTTCTTAGCCTTAACAGTAACAGATAGTTGCTTTGCTGAAATTAGAGCTAAGAATCGTTACTACGTAGATAAGACTCCATACTTAAAGCAGGTATTCTCAGATGATGAAGCTGTAGATGAGAACTCTTTAATCGATGGTACTACTGTTTTGCTCTTAACAAGACCTAGACTTTTTGGTAAGACCATGCTCATGAATATGTTTGAGTCTTTCTTAAAGATAAGTGCTAATGAGCCTGGAAACATAACTAAACATCTAAACTACTTTAAAGATACCAAGATATTAGAGGACAAAAAGTTCTGTGACAAGTACATGGGACAATTCCCTGTTATTGCCATTACTTTAAAAGGAGTTAAAGGACCTAATTTTAAACAGGCCTATTTTAAACTTGCTGAATTAATTGTTGAAAAAGCAAAAGAATTTAAATTTTTAGAAAACAGTCCTGCTCTAGATGAAGATGATAAAGCTACTTATGCTAAGTTAGCTAGTAAAGACTATCTAAAAAGAGCAGATGATGAAGCTCAGTCTTATGCAACCTCAGCAATGGCATCTTTAGCATCAATGCTCTATAAGCACTTTAAAAAAAAGGTTTATATCTTAATTGATGAATATGATGTACCTTTAGCTAAAGCACAGGATAACAGCTACCATAAAGAGATGGTAGAACTGATGTCCTCTTTCTTAGGTTTCTTAAAAGATCCTCAAAGAGATCCTGAAAAGGATACTTCAATTATAAGTAAGGTAGTAATCACAGGATGTTTAAAAGTTGCTAAGAACAGTATCTTTACAGGTGTAAATAACCTTTACGTAAATACAGTAGCAGATCAAGAAACCCAATATACAGGCATGATTGGTTTTACCAAAGATGAAACACAAAAAATCTTAAAAGACTATGAGTTTGATGACTTTTCACAAACTGTAAAAAATTACTACGACGGTTACAAGTTCTATGACAAAGAGATGTTCTGTCCATGGGATGTGGTTAACTTTATTAGAAAGAACTTTAACCTAAAACAAACAGGTAACACAGATGATATTAAACCTGGCAACTACTGGGATAAAAGCTCATCTGACAGTGCCTTAGGAGAGTACTTAGGATATCTTACCGACAGTGACAACCAAAAGATGCAGGACTTGGTTGATAGAAAGTCTATAGGTTTTAAGTTAAAAGAATCAATGAACTATGACACTTTGTCAGAGCATAAATCAGATGACTTCTGGTCATTACTCTTACATACTGGATATCTGACTGTAGATTGGGAACAGACCAAAAAAGAAGAATTAGCAAAAGAAAACAATAAAGATATCTTTGTAAAAATACCTAACCTAGAGATACTTGAGTGTTATGAACACAACATAAAAACACGATTTAGTTCTGAATTTATAAAAATAAATCTACATACTAAGTTAGTAGATGCTTTGTCTTGTGGCAATCAAAAAGAAACTTATGACATCTTCTTTGATATGTTACAAAAATATGTCTCAATCAGAGATACAGCAACTAAAGCTCCTCTCGAGAATTACTACCATGGCTTTATCAATGGTATTTTTACCTGTTGTGAAAATATCATCTCTGACTACCACTCTAATTATGAGTCTGGTAGCGGATATCATTATATTACCTTCAAAGTAGAACGTAATACCAAAGCTGTAATCATCGAGATTAAAGCTACCTCTAATGAAGCGGATATGGATGAGCTAGCTTCTAACGCTCTATCTCAGATTGAAGAGAAGAACTATGCTTTACCGTTTGTAAAAACGTCAAAGATTACTGAGATCTACGCTTATGGCATAGTATTTTGTAAAAAGGATTGTCTTGTAACTGTAAAAAAGTTGAAATAACGAAATTAGCATCAGATCAAAACAGCTCTGATGCTCTTATATATGACAGTCTATCAAATGTCACTTTTTAGCTCTAATGCACAATTATAGAATCATAAATTGTGCTCATTTTCCAACTTACCTTTCTTAAATACATTTCAATTCTATAAAGCCTAACTATTTAAAAAATAAGAAGTTATTTTTAGAGCTTCATTTTAACAAAAAGTAATTTTCAAAATTGACAATTTTTTTTGTTGTATCTCATGAAGAAATATTTATAATTCACAAAAATAAAAAAAATTTTTATTTCTTTGTTCTTCAAATTTTAGGAATTGCTTATGAAGAATCTGTCAAAAACTATTGTTGCATTAGGCATCGCTAGCTTTGCAACAATTGCTCAGGCTAAATCTGATATCAATATCTGGAACTGGAGCGATTACATCGCCGAAAACACTGTTGCTGATTTTGAAAAGGCATCAGGCCTTAAAGCTAATTATGCTGTTTTTGACAGTAATGAGTTAGTAGAGGCACGTCTATTATCAGGAAAATCAGGTTTTGATGCTGTTATGATGACAAGCTACTATGTTCCAAGACTTGCCAAAGCTGGTGCTCTACAAAAGATTGACAAATCTAAGATCCCTAATTGGAAGAACTTAGATCCTGTAAGAATGAAAGCTCTTGAGTCAATTGATCCTGACAACAGCTATGCTTACCCATATACAGAGATCTCTGTTGGAATTGGTTATAACAAAGATAAAATTGAAGAGATCTTTGGAAAAGACTTTAAGTTTGATTCATGGGACATTCTATTTAAACCAGAGAATGCTAAGAAGTTAAAGCAGTGCGGTATAGCTGTTTTAGATTCACCTATTGAGATAACCTCTGTTGTAATGCATTATTTAGGTAAAGATCCAAGCTCAGAGAAAGCATCTGATTATAATGAAGCTTTGGATATCTTAACTAAATTTGCTTCAAATGTATCATATTTCCACTCATCACGTTATATTAACGATTTAGCTTCAGGTGAAGTTTGTGTAGCTGTAGGTTACTCAGGGGATGTTCTGCAGGCAGCTCAAAGAGCAAAGGCCGAAAAGATCAACATTGAGTACACTATCCCAAAGGAAGGTTCTATATTCTGGTTTGACTGCTGGACTATTGCAGCTAACGCAGATCACTATGACAATGCTCTAAAGTGGTTTAATTATCTGCAGGATCCAAAAGTTGCAACTAATGTAGCCAACGAGATCCGTTACCTGCTACCTGTTAATGCTGCTATTGAAAATATTGACCAGGATTTAAAAGATAATCCTTCATTTAATATCCCTGAAGACAAGATAAAGACAATGTACTTTGTAAAGCCAACCTCATCTAAGATGACTAAGATCACCAACAGAATTTGGAACTCTATGAAACTAAATTCTGGTAAAAATGAGGATGATCAGGATAGTGGCAGCGGTTGGGATTAAGCTAAAATGAATTAAAAAATCCCGTAATAAAATGCGATTACGGGATTTTTGTTTTATAAGATTACATCAAAACACAAAGGCACAAGCTTTTAAAGATTAACTTACTTCTTGGTTGGAGCCTTACTATCTTCTTGCTTGTATAAGCTCAAATTCAAGGTTCTAATATCTTCCCCTAAATGCTCTAAAAGAAGACTTACATTCTTATCTTTAGACATCTTCTGACGTGTATCTTCAATTTCTTTTACATAGAAGTGTCTTGCAAGATCCTCAGGACAGCCACGAGGTATACCCTGCACCTTCTCAATTTTTAGTTCTATAGGATGTTCCTGTTCAATGGAGAACTTAGTTCTTAAGTTATGGTGGAACTCTGGTGAGATGAACAAAAGCTGGAAGTCAGATGAGATCTGTAAAACCCAGGAATAAGGATCATCAGGGCTTATCACTCTATTGGTGTAGCACAAAGCAGAATAAACAGGACCATCATTGTAGCCAGCTTTAACAATATCCTGATACCAAGCATCATTCTTATAAACTCTGTCATAAAAATCACAAGACTCAAGTCTTCTGCCTAAACGCTTGTTCTCAAACTGCTGATCTTCTTCTATGAGTTTTAAAGTTGATTCTCGGAATTTTGCAGGATTACCATCTGCATTAGTACTGTTCTCATTAGCACCAATGTTATTAAATTTAAGATCACTACCCTTTACTCTTGCCCCTTCAGAGAACTCATCATTATCATAACTTTCATCGACAATTGAATTACCCACAGGATCAATATCTGACTCGTAAGCATCAACAGGAATTTCATCAAAATACTCTGAAGGCACCTCAGATGAAGAAGAGACACCATTATTTTCTGAAATTTGAGTATTCTGTGCAGTTGAGATCTTTTCATAAGTCACAGATTGAGGCTGTACTGCCCCCTGAAGATTGGTTGATGTTGTCTCACTTACCCTAGTTTGATCTATAAATGAGTTCTCATTTGAAGATACAGCATTTACATTAGCATCTACAGCATTGTGGTTAGAGCCTAATTGACCATTTAAAGTCTCTGTAATTGCCTGATTTAAAGACTGAGAGTAATTATGAGCTTTAATTACTGGTACAGAGTCAGTATAACCGCCCTTTTGAAGCTCAAGTGCTACAGCTTTAGTTAATGACATGAACTCTTGTACTTTAGATAAATCAGTATCAGCTCTCATGTCATCTGTTTTGGTGAAATTTGTATTGTTATAAGTTGCCTTAGTTGCTCCAATTACAGAGCTTTGTGCAGTGGAATTTGCTTTTAAAGAGTCAGCGGTGACTAAAGTAGTATCATTTGCGTCAGTTAAAACTTCTTTATCAGTGCTAACTGCAATATCGTTTGTTACTACAGCACCGGTTACATTTGAGGTGATAAAATCTTTTGTTGCACTTAAAGGAGAAGCAACTGCAGTTGTTTCAATCGAAGCATATGCAGAACCTTCTCTTACAGCATCAGGCAACTTAGCATTTAAATTTGCCTTATCATCTTCTATGAAAGTTTTGTTATCATCTTTGGGCAAATTTGAAGCATCAACATTCTTATTTAATGCTGCAGCTTCTTCTTTTAACTTCTGGTTTAAGCTCTGATTGCTTTGCAATTGAGCTAAAGCTTCTTCCTGAGCTTTTCTTAAAAGCTCATCAGGAGTCAGTTCTACGCTCTGTGGTGTTAAAATCTCATTATTATCAGTTTTAACCTCATGTTTCTTCTCTTTTGAATTATCAGAAGATAACTCCTGAACAACTTTAGTAAAGTCATCTGCTGTAACTTTATTTGAGTTAGAAGTCACATGAACCAAAGAAGAGTCAGAAACAGAATTTGCAATAGCTACATTTGTATTAACTGCATTATCTGCTTTTAGATCTTCAGAATTTAAATTAGCAGTAGTGACAGTATAAACAGGTTGTGCATTTGCTGTTGCAGTTTCTACATTGTTTACATTGTTTTTAACTGCAGTGTTATCAAAAGAACTGTCATTTACTGATTGAACAGAAGGCTCAATCTTAACCTCATTGGTATTGGTGGTATCTGTTGCAATTGAGCTTGATGTTACAATCTCACCATTTTCATTGAAAGAAGGTAACTTGCTGATAGCATCGGTAATTGAAGGTGTTTCATCATTAGATGCATTCTCAACTGCTTCGTTATTATTTTTACCATAAGTCATATCGGAAATGATAGATGACATACCTTCAATATGAGACGACTTTGACTTACCTTCTTTCAAGGATTCAGCTTCTGTTTGATAACCTTTTAGAACACCATAGATGTGGTTGATGTATCTGCTGACATCACTAATAAGAGTGAATTTGTTCTGAAGTTCCTGATTATTTCTTAATGAGGATAATTGAATGAATGCAGAGTTAGTCTGTAACTCTTCATTCTCAGGGACAATTGAGCAGTCTTCTCTCTTTGGAGTAATGATATTAGTTAAGACATTTTTATATTGACCTAAATGTGGATTGTTATTAGTTACAACCTGATTATTTAAAGTCTCCAAGCCCTGAATTAAAACATTGAGATCATCAGACTTTGAACCATAAGTAGAACCAAAATTAGTTGGACTGTTTTGTGAATTTACTGAAAACACCTGACTTTGTTGATTGATGTCTGGCACAGGAAATTCATTTATCTCATTAGATACTGTAACTGACGGTGCTACAGCATTAGAAACTGTGGTTGTTTCAGTTGTTACTTCATGAGAGGCAGTTTCTGCAGGTATAGCCTCTGCTGCACTCATTGGCTGTTTTTCAGGAGTGCTCTTAAGTATTTCTTTTGAGCTAGTTTGTGCACTATTACCAAGATTTGGTGCAACCTCAGCATTAACTGAAAAAACAGCAGATGACTCATTACTTTTAGTATCTACAGTCTGTACAACTTTTTCATTTTCTGTAACCGTGTCTGATGGTAAAGCTTGAGCTTCAGGCACAATTTTAGTAGCAACATTTATGTCTGAAGTTGAATTTGATTTTTCAATTTCAGTTAAAATCTTAACAGGAGTATCATCTGAAGATGGATCTGAACTTTCTCCATCAGCGGCATTTGCAACTGTAATATTCACACTTGTAGCACTAGCTTCACAATCTTTGTTGGTATTAACTGATGAATTATCGTTTGCAACTAAAGAAGCTACATTATTGTAAGACTGTTCATTAGAGCTATTTGTAGCTGTTTGAGTTGCTATAGTCTTCTCTTCACCTGTATTATTTAAGATTGAGCTGTTATTTGTAATAGCATTTGCTTCAGCTACAAGAGCACAGGTAATATCAGGATTTAAAGTAATATTCTCAGATACTACTTTATCTACAAGTTCAGAATTTGCAGAACTATTTACCTTAAGATTAGCAGCAACACTACTGCTTACATCTCCAGCTATTTCATTAGATAAGAAGGCATTTAAAGAATGATTATTCTCTGCATTTTTTTTACCTGCAGCTATGCCGTCCACTGCCGAATTTACAACAGGATTAAGATAGATGACCTCGACAGAATTATCTTCACCTATCCAATCTTTTTTTTTTCGGGGGTGAAGGCAAGCATTCTTAAGATGGTCATCTCAAAGGCTGTAGCGCCATCTGATGAAACTTTATACTCTTCTATACCCTGCAAAGCTATCTGATAGTAAAGTTGCAACGCCTGTGAACTAAACAGCGGTGCATAGGTTGTAAGAGTACTTTGAGGAATAGAAAAGACATTTATATTCTGTGGGGATCCAATCATTTGGAACAAAGCTAAATCATGGAAACACAGCACCAAATCGTTTAGCAATGTTCTGTAATTAGGACTTATCGTTCTGATCTCATTTAAAACATCTGATAAAGCCTTTTGTGGCTGTACAGCAGCTGAAGCTGTATCTTGTGTTGGTGCAGATGGATTCTTTAATAGCTCTAAAACAGAACATACAAAACCATCACCTGCTGTACCTAACATAGCCTGTACATTATCTTTGGTAATAGAACCATTACCTAAAGCTACAGCCTGATCACATAAGGATAAAGCATCACGCATACTGCCACGAGCTGCACGAGCAAGCAAGTTTACAGCCTCATTTTCAAAAGAGATATTCTCTTTGGTGACAATGTTAGCTATCTGTGCACTTATCTGATTTACAGTTAATGCTTTTAACTGGAACTGTAAACATCTTGATAAGACTGTAACAGGGATCTTCTGAGGATCAGTTGTAGCAAGAATAAACTTAACGTATGCAGGAGGTTCTTCTAAGGTCTTTAACAGAGCATTAAAACTGCTCTGAGATAACATATGAACCTCATCGATGATATAGACTTTAAATCTGCCTTTTAAAGGAGGATATTGTGTTGACTCTAGAAGCTGTCTGGTGTCATCAACCTTAGTCTGTGAAGCACCATCGATTTCAATTACATCAGGAAAGTTGCCATCTGCAATAGCTTTGCAGGTATCACATAAAGGCTCACCGTTTACATGAGGGTGAGCAGTAATGCCGTTCTCACATTCGAGGCATTTGGCAATAATTCTGGCAATAGTAGTCTTACCGATACCTCTTGTACCAGTCAGAAGATAAGCATGATGAATTCTCTGCTGTTCAATGGAATTCATCAGAGCGTTGATAACATGCTCCTGTCCTACTACGTCTTCAAAAGTCTGAGGTCTGTACTTTCTGGCTAAAGCCTGATACTGACCCTGTAATTCTATTGCCATATTTTATTTCTTAATGTCCAGGGAATTTCACTAAAGATTGTACATTTACGCCATAAGTATCTTCTAAAAGCTTAGCTCCACCTAAATCAAATAACTCAATGATAAAGGCAAATGAAACAACCTCTGCTCCGCTCTTTCTTGCTAATTTTATCATGGCACCGGCAGTACCGCCAGTTGCTAACAGATCATCTAGAAGTAAAACTCTGTCACCTTTGTTCAGAGCATCTTTGGTGATCTCAAGAGTGCTTGTGCCATACTCTAGAGAGTATTCCTCTGAATAACACTCACGAGGTAATTTACCCTTTTTTCTAACTAAAACTAAGCCTATATCTAAAAGGTAAGCTAAGGCAGAGCCGAATAAAAATCCTCTGGCATCAGCTGCAACGATATAATCTAACTTACTGTCTTTATAAATTTCATATAAAAGGTCAATTGAATCTTTAAAAGCTTTTGGATCCTCTAAAAGAGTGGTTACATCTCTAAATAAGATCCCCTCTTTAGGAAAGTCTTTTACAGATGCAATTGAGCTTTTTAAATAGTCGATGCGCTTGTCGTAGTTTAGAATATCCTCAGGTGAGTGAATTGTACATTGAGTTGAAGTACCCTTATCACATGAGGCAGTCTCACCTGAAAGAGCATTGCAATCAGTGGTATTATTGTTTGTCATTTTAAGCCTTGAAATAACATTTCATTTATAATTCAAGGTGTAATTTTAACAAATTTTGACAGGAATTAGTCTTTAAATTTTTAACTAATTTCACAAGTGTTAGTATCTTGCGTTCAAGTACAATCATGGTGTAAACAAGCAAATACAAGCTTGAAAAGGCCTGATTTCAAGCATATTTACATTGATTTTGGAAAGAGCAATTTATTTACACAAAAATATAAGCAGTACAGATTTTTCATATGAAGTATAAAGCCGTTTTATTTGATCTTGACGGGACACTGTTAGATACAGCACTGGATATCATGAATGCCTGTAACCATACATTAAAAAAATATGGTTACAAAGCATTAGATGAAAAGCTTTTAAGAACTAAAGTTACAGCCGGTATGCGTGAGATGTTAAAGCTAGGTATTCCTAAAGAAGAACATGAATCATCAGGCATCGAAACTTATATGAGAGATGAGTTTGCTTCTTTCTATAAAGAGCATATCTGCGACTGCACTAAAGCTTTTGATGGTATTCCAAAACTTATTGAAGATTTAACAAAAAACAAGATAAAAACAGCGGTTATCACCAACAAATACTATGATATGGCAACTAAGGTTTTATCAAAATTCCCTTTTTCAAAAGACTTTTCTTTAGTTTTAGGCTGCGATTCTTTAACCCACTCAAAACCTCATCCTGAACCTATTCTAAAAGCTTTAGAACTATTAAAAATATCTCCAAAGGATGCCTTATATGTAGGCGATCATTTTAATGACGTTAAAGCTGCCAATGCTGCTTTCTGTGACAGTGCAGCTGTATTGTGGGGATATGGTACTAATGAATGCATCGATGTTAATTTATGGAATGCTACATATTGTGTCAAAGACGTAAATGAGCTAAAAAAACTCATTTTTTGCTAAAATAGAGAAAACAAAGAAGAACGAAGTAAGTTGAATTTCATTAACTTAATCTATAAGTGAACGTAGTTTGCCATGTAGTACTTTTCAAGAAAAGTATCGAGGCTAACGCGTAATTTTTAGATAGTTTCATTTTGTGTGCTTTAAGATAATGTTTCAAGCTTAAAACACATCGAAACAGCAAAGTATTTTATTAAACCTAGTATTACCATGAGTAAGTACATGAATAATAAGTTTCTTTTATCAATAATTGCAATCAGCATTATTCCATTTAGTTCTAATGCAGCGACTGTCTACAGTAAAGATGGTACTTCATTAGATGTCTTTGGCTCTGTAAGTGCGATGGCAATGACCGATAAAGCTGCCCGTACCATTAAAAGTTCTACAGATAAAAAGAACAGTGACAATACCTTACTAACCTCAGTCCATGCAGGTATTGCAGGCAGAAGTAAAATTACCGATGGTTTATATGCTCTGGCTTATTCAGAATGGTTAATGCCTACAGGTAACAACGGTGTTGATACCTTTAAAGCAAGATCTCAATATGTAGGTGTTGATGCTCAGGAGTTAGGTACCTTAACCTTTGGACGAGGAGACAATGCCTACTACGCAGTAGTTGGTGTTACCGACGTCTTTACAGAGCTTGATCCCAGAGTAAATGATCACTTTGCTTATGGAGATCAGATGCCATCACTTATCATGTACAGTCTTTCATCAATGGCCTGGGATTTGCGCTTGTCATTCCAAACAGCATCAGATGACATCAACGATACTAAGGTCAACATCCACAATGGAGCTGCTTTTTCTGTCGCTACAAGATTAAAGTCAGGGATCTCTGTAAGCTACGGTATGAGTTACTATGATTTTCAGTACAATCAAAATCAAGAATCAGTAGCAGCCTTTGCCCCAATTGTAAATAAGATGCACTATAAGTCACTAAACGATACTTTTAGTGCAAACTTATTTAAACCTTCATGGAAGATTGATAAAGGTGTATCTATCTCATATGGTACCTTTGGAGAAGGCCTCTATGCTGGTGCTAATTTTACTGTATCAAAATATGATAACTTTACCCATAAGCTCTACAGTGTAGATACAGTTGTAAATTACACCTTTGACAATGGTTTAGGCTTTAGCGCAGGTTATGGTATAAAACGCTTTAATGGAGCAAACATCATTGCTGATGTTGAGTTAGGAGCCTATTACCAGGTATGCCCTACCTTTAAGATTTTTGCCGAAGGCACTATTGATGCTTCAAGTAAACCAGACAGATTCTATTCAAAGAGCTTAATTGAAGATCTGTCTTTAGATAAGAACCGTGCTTTAATTGGTGCAATGTATTCGTATTAAGCTCTTTGTTTAAGCTTTCAGTGATTAAAAGGATATCATTAAAGAGAATATTACATAACTTAAATAAGTTTGAACTTTAAGAGATAAACTAAAGTCAAAACTAAAGTTATCGCTGTAACATTACCATCTTCATAATTGAATTTAACGAAGATGTAATAATTAAATGTTAATGTAAAGCTCTATTGGTGCTAAGATTTCATAAGATTTAGTTTTTTAGGAAAAAAGTATGTTATCAAAGAATTTAAAGTTTTCTGTATTAGCTGCAGGTCTTTTATTTAGCGTAAATGCAATGGCTGATACCGGTTTTAAGGTACCAGTTCACTACAACGTTGAGTTGGTTGATGGTGAAAGTGATCCTGACAGCTACAGCCGTTTTAGCCGTACAGTAACCTTAACTCCTGGTAAGCATCAGGTTGTTTTAACCTTTAAAGACAATTTTAAGAATGGTTCTGATTCACGTATTGTCCAGTCTATCGATCCTTTAGTTATCGATATCAACAATCTAAAAGCTGATCAGGTAGTAACCTTCCAGTATGCAAAGCCTGCTAATGAAGATCAGGCAAAACGTTATGCTCATCAGCAGAAGATCACCCTATCTGATACTACAGGTCGTGTACTGCCAAGTTCTGAAGCTTCATACTTTATCTTAACCTCAGATAAAGGCTTCTCTTTAATGCGTGACTATCGTCAGGAATTAGACAGCTTAGGCAGATTATATGCTCCAGCTTATGTATCAAATGCTGATAAAGGTCTTACCATGACTGAGTATGGAGCTCCAACTGTAAGAGCTACCTCTGAGTCAAGTGCATCTTCAGCCGAGCAGGTTCAGGGGCTAACCCTAGAGCCTATGGGAGTTGATTCTTCAGCTATGACAACCTCAAGCACCGGAACTTCTGGTAAAGCTGATGCAGCTACCTACAATAACTTAGTTAAGATGTACAACAGTGCTGATGATGCAACTAAGTTAAAGTTTGTAAAATACGTAATGTCACACTAATAAAAACGTCAGCTTAAATGCTACTATTTTTGTTTTTATAAAGATGTTAGATGAAGAGTAAGATGACATTAAAGTTTTTCTTATCTTCATCTAAATAAAATGACATTTTAAATAAGCTTAATCATACTTTTTTTAAGCAAAGAACACCAAAACACCTTTACCTAATACTAAAAAAAATCAACATCTCATGCAAAAAACTCCTCTTACAATCATCGTATTAGCTCATAATGAAGAAGATAATCTTCCTGACTGTCTTAAAACTGCCGGTTTTGCTGACGAAATCATTGTTGTAGACAGTAACTCTACAGATAGAACAGCTCAAATTGCTCAATCTTTTGGGGCGAAAGTATTGCAAAGAGATTTAAACAATGACTATGGCGGTCAGCGAAATTTTGCAATCTCTAATGCAACTCATGAGTGGATCTTTATGCTCGACTCTGATGAGAGAATTACAGATGAGCTTGCCCATGAAATTAAGATCTGTGTTGAGAGCAACCGAGAATATACTTATCAGGTGTCACGAGAGAATCACTTTATTGAAAAAAAAGTACTCCATGGTGTCATGAGACCTGACAAAGTTGAAAGACTTTTTAAAAAAGAGGGCTCTTTTTATGAAGGTGTAGTTCATGAACGACTGCACTCACCTTATGATAAGAAGCTTTTAAAAGGCAGACTTATTCATTTTCCATATAAGTCATGGGAAGCTCATCTTGAAAAAATGAACCGCTATACTACCCTGCTTGCCCATAAATATTATGAAAAAGGTAAGAAATGCCATTTTGTAAATGATATTCTAATAAAACCTCTGTGGGCCTTCTTTAAGATGTACATCGTTCATGGTGGCTTCTTAGATGGTAAATTAGGTTTTGAGTTTTGTTTAACTCATTACTTCTATACACTAGAAAAATACTTAAAACTAAACAGCTTGAACAAATATAAAGGAAGAATTTGATGTTAATTTCAGTCATTATCTCTACATATAACAGACCTGATGCCTTAAAACTAATCTTAAGTGCATTTGATATGCAGTCTGACCGAGAATTTGAAGTAATTGTAGCTGATGATGGCTCAAAGGATGACACCAAGAAAGTTGTTCAGCAAAAGATGATCGATTGCAGTTATCCAATCACTCATGTATACCAAAAGGATGAAGGTTTCCGTCTTGCTAGAATTAGAAACTTGGCTGCTACAAAAGCTAAAGGTGAATATTTAATCTTTTTAGATGGTGACTGTGTTCCAAGACCTTCATTTATTGCCTGTCACAGACGATTAGCTCAAAAAAACTTTTTAGTAGCAGGAAACAGAATTCTTTTAAAAGAAAATTTTACTCAGTTTGTAGTCGACAAGCAGGAACCAATCTATGCTTATTCCTTCCTTAAGTGGGTATCTGTCTATCTGAAACACGGCATTAACAGATTACATCCTTTAATTGTTTTGCCTTATTTTCAGAACTTAAGAAATTTAAAACAAAAGTGGAAGAAAGCTCGTGGTTGCAACTTTGCCCTGTTTAAAGACGATTACTTTAAAGTTGACGGTTGTGACAGCGACTTTAAAGGCTGGGGGTATGAGGATTCTGATCTTGCAATAAGACTTATTCATGCAGGTGTTTTAATTAAATCTGGCCGCTATGCTACAGGTGTATTCCACCTTTATCATCATGAGAATGACAGAAGCCGTGAGAAAGAGAATCTTGAAAAGCTAAATGTAAGATTACATTCTGATATCGTACAAGCTGAGAATGGAATTTCTAAGCTTTATGAATAGTTCAAGTAAGGCTAGAACGTTTTGTACTAGCCTTTTTCTAAATAGTCTTACCGCTAAATCACTTTTTTAGGAGCAATGAATTTAGCATAAAGTCTCATCCATATTTCAGTTGCAATGACAGTGATTACAAAACCAAAGGTTAAGCTAATCCAGCAGCCATAGGTCAAATGAAACTCATTACCTTCAACACCTGGTAAATGGTAATAGATAACAGCTAGATATCTAAATACAACTAAGTGAATTAAAAAGGCATATGGAGATAACTTTGCAATATAGAGTGTAACTCTGTTAGTTAAGAATTTTGAAATTATGCCATTTTGCATTGCAAAAGTGTAAACAAGCAGCATTGAGCTTAATACAAAGCCTAATGTATATGACCAAGAACGGAATGGATCGGTCATGATTACCTGCTCGCCAATATGAAGTCTTGGTGACACAGTTGAGAAATAGTAGTTGCCTAAAATCGCCAGTACAATTCCAAGAATTTCTAAGATAGTGGTTTTGCTGACAGTAAAGGCATTTTCTTTATTAACGAAAAGATACCCTAAATTAAAACCTATGATGATGTCGAAGATCCTTGTTAAAGGAAAGCTGTATACGAACCAGTAAGTAAGATCATGATCCCAAATTAAACCATTGACATACTTTTCTTCACATGGAAATTTTGATCCGATGTAAGCTACTACAATTTCAACTGCAAGACACAAGATAATGCAAAAAATTGCTTTAGATTTTGAGTAGTTTGTTTCTAGTAATCTTAAGAACCATGGGAAGATAAAATAACCAAACAAGGTGCTACACAAGAACCAGTTAACGATATTGATTGATCTTCCATAAAGAGGGATCCATTCTTGTAGCCAAAAAGCATTTAGTACAAATTTTAAGACAACATTCAATATAGGAAAGTTTGCATTTCCTATGAAGAGAAAGATTGTTGTAGCTAATGTACACAGAATACTTAAAAGCCATAGTCTTTTAAGCTTAGAATAAGCAAATTTAACATTTGAAACAAAAGATACATTTTTGATCCTTTGTTTGCCATAATAGCTATAGACCATCACAAATCCAGATAATACAAAGAACACCGATACGCCAAAGAAGCCGACGCATTCTAAAACATTATTTAAGATGGCTGTATGACAAATAAAGACGCCTATAAAGGCAAAAGCACGTAGAGTTTGAAGCTGTGTTAGAAGATTAGATTTACTTTTATTATCTGAAAGAGGCTTCCCCCCCCCCAGCAATAATATTCTTATTTAACAAAGAGTTATACATAATAATACCATACAATGGGAACAAAATTTTAACTTCACATATAATGAAGAGTAGCGATTATTTTATCAGATCTTCTTTTGGTGAGATTAATTTTGTATGTTAATACTTCTTATGTGAATGCATAGATCGATAACTTAATTAGCTCTTGTTACTTTGTTATATTCTATTCTCGAGTGATTTTAGAAACTGAAAATGAGTAAACCAATTAAAAAGCTTCCTACTTTATATGATGAATCTGTATAAGTCTCCTCAAAAAGAACATAGATAGCTTTGCTAGCGATATTGTTAACAAAGTTAACAGAAAAAGGAATGTTACTTTCAAAGATATTAAAAAGAATCTTGCCACCAAACTAAAATAGAAAAGCTAAACAATCAGTAATTATCTAAAGAGGAATAGGCTTTAGATAAGGATCTCCAATAGTCTGTTTAGAATTTCTTCTGATAATGTATCGAACGTACCCCCGCAACCATCTTCATAATATTTAACACACAGCAAAAAATATCAGTCGATTTTTATTTATAATGCCAGTGATAGTCTTCAAACAGAGATTTTGAGATCATGTCTTATAGCTATCAAAAATATAACTTTTTTTTTGCAAAGAGTGTCTAGAATTTTACTTAGCAGTAAGCTTTTTGCATGATGTAAGGATATCTTACGACAATAAGTCATGATTAGCAGTAAAACAAATGCTTTCTCATGAAAACATCAACCAAACTAATTTCTTGGAATGTCTATGAATAAAATTTACAAGGTAGTGTGGAACAACACTTTACAGTGTTTTACAGTAGTAAGTGAAATTGCAAAGTCACACACTAAAAACCAAGCTAAAGCAGTTGTTGGTTCAGTGTTATTTACGACCTTACTCGGTATGTCTGCTTCAGCTAATGCTGACAACTATGATCCTAGTCAAAGCGATTATGATAGCTCTTTAGTATTCGATACTAATAAGTCTTACTTCTTACAGAATGATGCTGCTCTTACAGTAAATAATGCTCTTACCGTTGAAAATGGTGCTCAAGTTATTGGCAGACAAGGTCAGTCAATTGATGTTAAAGGTGATGCTTCAATTTTAAATGACCTCAAAATTGATGAATCATACACAACAGCTCCAGCCTCAAGTCTTGCTATAAGCAAACTTAATGTTGATGGTTCTCTAAAACTAAAAGCAGATGACTTCTTTAATAATTCTCACAGCAATGGAAGTTGGATTACTAGACCTCTAGCTAGACTTGATGTAGAAACAGCAACTATAGGTAAAGATTTAACCTTAGAAAAAGCTATTGTTTACTCTGAAAAGATCGCTAGCTCATTAACAGAAAGAGGAAGCATGGAGGTTTCAGGTGACGTTTCACTAAATAGCTCTACTCTTTCAGTTGGTACTTCAACATTTACCACAAAAGGCGATCTGACAGCTACTGATGCTAGTTTTTTACTTGTTATGAGTGGAGATGCTGAACTTAAGATTGGTAATAATTTAAAAGTATCTGACAGCTCAATTCAGGTAAGCGACACAGGAAAACTCAATGTAGACGGTGCGGCTACAGTTAACAATACTCGCTTTGTAGTTGGTAAAAATTCTGAATTTAATGTAGCTGAAGATTTTACTTTCACAGGTAAAGCTAACTTTAATGCCTACTCTAATGCACAGGTAAATGTTGATGGTAATTTCGTTTTAAACACCGACAATGGAGATTACAACAACAGTGGTGTTTCTGATGGTGCTGTTTTAACCGTAGGCAATGACTTAATTGTTAATGGTGATAGCTACCTTTGCAACCACGATAATGCAACTGTTAACGTTAAAGGCAACCTTGAACTAAACAATCGAAAAGATGACATTATAAACTCAGTTGCCTATGACAATGTACAAGTGAACGTAGATGGTGATCTTAAGGTAAAAGGCGGAAGCTCTTTTGGCACCAATCACAATGTTGATGTTATGGTTAAAGGAAACCTAGATCTTGCAAATGATGGTGAGTTTTATACCTACAATACATTTTACTCAAATACAAATGTAACCGTTGGTAAAGACTTCAATATAGCTAAAAACAGTGGTTTAAAAACCAATGAAAACGTAGCTATCAATGTTGGTCGTAACTTAAACGTTAATAACAATAGTTATGAACCACTTTGGAATGAACTTGCTAATAATACAGAATTAACCGTAAACGGTGATCTTAACATGAAAGGTCAGTATAAAGCAGGCGTTTACAATGAGTACAATGAGGATGGTTACTTTAAGAATAATCTTTACATTTCAGGTAGTCTATCCGCACCAGGCTCTTCAGCTTTAATTAAAGGCAATGTTCACCTGTCTGATAATTCGCATTTCTTCACACAAACTTATAGTCAGGCATCAGATGATCACACTACCTACTATTCAAGAGATGAGTTTGAACAGTTATCATCTACCACTATTGAAGGCAATGTAACTGTTGAGAGAAACTCTCGCTTTGGAGCCTATTCAGCATCTGATACTCTTGTAAAAGGTAATGTAGATATCACCTCAGGTGCTTCTATAGAAGCCTGGAACTCTGATGCACATTTAGGTATTAATGGTGATGTTTTAGTAACTGATGAGAATTCACAGGTAGGTGTAGGCAGAACTGCTGATATCGACATTGATGGCAAGTTGACTGCTAAAAACGGCGCTGACGTCTATATTGGCGAAGAGTCTACCCTCTCAGTTGCTAAGAAGTTCTTAGTAGATAATGCTACCTTAGAGGTTCATGGTGGTCAGTTATTACTCTCAGGCGAGGACTCTGTATTAGACTTAACTAATAACGGTGTTCTAAAGACTGATGAGGCAGGCTCAATTGAACTTGAGAAAGGTGCTTCTGTAAATTCTAAGACTAAGACCCTGTTATCAGATGACTCTACTACAACCGCTGATGGCGTAGCCGAAAAGACCTTTGAAGCTGATGCTTTATCAAAGGTAAGCTTAGTAGACTTTGACAAAGAAGTAAGTTTAGATGAAGCAAAGCGCTTACACAGTGTTTTATTCAACTCAAATACCGGTATTTTAGATATAAAGATTAAGTCAGATGAACCTACAGTTGATCCTTCAAAGCCAGAATCTGGCAAAACAAATTTTGACGATGCAATCAACTCAGGTGGCACTACCGCTGTTGAGGATAAGACTATCACTGATGTTGATACCTCTGATAAGAAATTATCTGACTTAACCTCATCAGATCTTTCATGGGGCAGTGCTTCTCTAAAGGATG
>Gold_p2__coassemble_114_pt1 | contig 96463 bp, 95 predicted proteins | sample Gold_p2__metabat2_low_PE_010 | metagenome-assembled genome bin Gold_p2 | reverse complement strand
TATGACCCTCTGCTTGTAAGGCAGATGCTCTAACCAAACTGAGCTAAGCATCCAATTTTATGGAAACTTTCAAATGGTGGATGCTATAGGACTCGAACCTATGACCCTCTGCTTGTAAGGCAGATGCTCTAACCAAACTGAGCTAAGCATCCTCATCAGAAAGTGAGTGCATTATATAGATAATAATCCACTCTTGCAAGTAGTAATTTTAAACAAAATCAAAGGAATTCTCTCAAAGTGGCTTTTTAATGCACGTTAATGAGAGGTTAATTTTTTTTTAATTTTGCTTAAATTTTGCTCAATTCCTCGGTTATAGCTTCATAAGCAATGTCCATTGCCTTTTTAAGCTCCTCTTTTTTGATATTCAATGGAGGATTAAAGTAAAGAATATCCCCTATTGGTCTTAAAAGTAATCCTTTCTTTAAGGCGTTTTGGTAAATTCTATAACCTAGTCTTAAAGAACTATCAAACGGCTCTTTGGTACTTCTGTCTTTTACAAGCTCTAGAGCATTGATAAGACCTATATGTCTTACACCACCTACTTTATCTATTTGCATAAAGCGCTGTTCGAATTCTTTTGAAAGCCACTGACCTAATTCATTGGCTTTTTCAATGATGTTATCGCGCTTTAAGATCTTGATAACAGCTAAAGCACAGCTACATGCTAGTGGGTTACCTGCATAAGTATGTGAATGCATGAAAGCTTTGCCTTCAGAGTAATCGGCTAAAAAGGCATTGTAGATACTGTCAGTTACACAGACTACAGACATTGGCATGTAACCGCCGGTAATGGCCTTAGACAGACACATGATGTCAGGTGTAATACCTGCATGATCACAGGCAAACCACTTACCGGTTCTACCAAAACCAGTTGCAATTTCATCTGCGATAAAGAGCACTCCGTGCTCTTTACACAAATCATATAAAGACTTTAAGTACTCTTTTGGGTACATTCTCATGCCACCTGCACCTTGCAACAATGGCTCTACAATTAAGGCACAGAGCTTGTCTCCATATTTATCAAAGCACTCTTTAGCTCTTTCAAGACACTTTTCTGGATAATCATCAGCATGACGGAACATATCAGGAGCTTCAATATGAATGTTATCCATCATCATTGGCTTATACATTAAGTTGTATAAATCCATACTGCCTACAGATAAGGCTCCAATGGTTTCTCCGTGATAACCTTCAGAGAGGCAGGCAAATTTTGTTCTGTCTTTTTGTCCTATCTGATGCTGATATTGGAAGGCAATCTTTAAAGCCATCTCTACAGATGATGAGCCGTTATCAGCATAATTAAAATGAGTTAATCCTTTTGGAACAATGGTCAGTAACTCTTTAGTTAACTCTACAGCCCATGGGTGAGTAAAGTTTGCAAAGATTACATGTTCTAAAGTATGAGCCTGCTTGGCAATAGCATCAGAGATTTCTTCATTGCAGTGGCCTAACAGATTACACCACCAGGAACCTACGATATCTAAGATCTCTTTGCCTTCAGCTGTATATAGATATGGACCTTTTCCCTTTACGACTGGCACTGGAGGGAAAGAATCATAGTCTTTCATTTGGGCAGCAGGATGCCAAATATGCTTTAAATCAAAATCAATCAGTTCTTTAGAATTCATCAAAGTAATCTTCCATATTCTTGTCTAAAAGTTCGAGATCCTGTTTGCCATCAGCTAATGTAGCTATGACTTTTACATTAGAGATCTGCTCAATCATACTTAAATTGTCATGATGCATAATTGAGTCCTTGTCAAACTTATTTAGAATTACGCCCTGAACTTTTACATCATTAGCATTAAGATAGCTGATAGTAAGCACGGTATGGTTAATAGTACCAAGACCTGCATCTGCTACTACTACACAAGGTAATTTCATTGCCTTTAAGATATCAAGATACATTAAATGGCAGCCTTTTTCCCAAACCACAGGACAGATGATGCCACCTGCGCCTTCAGACAGAACATAATCATAGTTGTCTCTTAAGGCATTGAACTTTTCTAGAATTTTATCTAATTTGGCAAAACGATTTTCACCACGGCCGGCAAGATGTGGAGATAAAGGTTTTTCATAAAGATAGGATAATAAAGCCTCTGTACTCTGTTTGATGTTGGCATGATCTCTAACATAGCCTGCATCAGAATGTTCAATACAATCAGAACCACTGACTGCAGCCTTGTAATAAGCTAATTTTAGATTTTTTTTAGTTAGTTCTCTTGCAATTGCAGCACTGACATAGGTCTTACCAATATCAGTACCGGTACCTGTAACAAATAATCCACGCATTTTTAAATCCTTAGTAAGTAGGATAATTCTACCACTTAACTAAGAATGTTTTTTTATTATCCACCGAGCAGACTTAAGATGATGGATTTACTGTTATTGATTTGTTTCATAATCGAGGCACAAACCTGCTGACGAACCATAAGTTCAGCAAGATTAGCTGCTTCCTCAGCATAATCTGTATCCTGAATTCTTGAGCGGGCATCTGATAAGTTCTCTCTCATGGTGTCATTTAATCTGATTGCAGATTCAAAACGGTTTTGCACACCACCTAAAGTTCCTTTATATGAGCTTACAGCTTTGATGTAGTCATCTATATAGCCTAAAACTTCTTGAGCATTTTCAGCTGTAGATAAAGAGAATCTTAAGGAATCACCGTCTTTTAAAACTGAGCCTTTACTATCATTTCCTGTATATGATGACAGTCCTGACATGGTAAAACCTTTTTCAAAGCCAGGAATTGTAATGGTGTCATTGGCCATACCTGAGGCTTGTATCTGAATACCACCATTAGAATAGAAACCGCCCTGATTGCCATCTAAGATGGTGGTACCGCCAAAGGTGGTCTTTTTACCAATTCTAGTAATTTCCTGGCACAGTTGCTGTACTTGGGAATTGATTGCTGCACGGGATGCATCATCATAAGTACCATTAGCCGCCTGAACAGCTAAGGTTCTTATCTTTTGCAACATATCGGTAGTTTCGTCTAAGGCGCCTTCCATGGTCTGAGCAAGAGCTAAACCATCACTTAAGTTTCTGCTACCCTGCTTATAGCCATTGATTTGAGAGGTTAGTCTGTCAGCTATCTGAAGCCCCGCAGGATCATCTTTAGCTGAATTGATCCTCTTACCTGAGGAGAGCCTTTTATAGACAGTATCAAGCCCTGCATTTATGCTAGATAAACTCCGCATATTATGCATAGCTGCAATATTTGTAAGATATAGTGCCATGGCTTTCTCTCTCAGAATTATTCTTATTGAACAAAAGCAGTTATTTTTTGAGTTATAAGGTATATCTTTTGTTCTTTTTATTTTCTTTTATATGTTCTTAACGGAGAGATGTATATTTTTCTTTAACACTTGGCTGAAACATGCGACATGTAACAGGTATTTGTCAAGGTTACTTAGGAAGTGCTTAAACTGATTTTCAAAAAGGCTAAATTTTAAAAGCAGAATTTAGTGCAGATTTTCAGAAAAAAAGCATCAACATAAGCTTGTCTAATACAATACAAATCTTTGTGTGATCAATATCATAATAACTAGAACAATTTATTATTCATTAGCAAAAATATTGATCACAAGCACTTTTTTATAGCATTAATCTGAATAGAATACTTACATGGATTCAAGCTAAAGCTTAATTCGTAATGATTTTTTCCTAGGTTATGCTTCGCCCAACCGCGAAGCATTTTTTTTATTTTCACATTACGACTTTTCTCAAAAAATCAAAAAAGCTTAAAAAGCTTTTCTCAAAACAATTTTTCAAAACAGATAGTTAAGTCTGTGACTGCTCTCAAAATTTCATTTTAAAAAATACCGACTTTTTTAAATTTTACGTTTGTATCAAATATTTATTAACAATTCACCATTAAGATAGTTTCATAACAAACAAAAATAAGGAGTTTATATGCCTAGATATCTATGGTTTATCCTTGCAGCTATTGCGCTGATTATTGGATACAACGTTTATGGTCGTTTTGTTGAAAAGATCTTCGGACCTAATCCAAAGAAAGAAACCCCAGCTCATACCTTAAAAGATGGTGTTGACTATGTGGCAATGCCTAAGTGGAAGCTGTGGTTAATTCAGCTTTTAAATATCGCAGGTGTAGGTCCTGTATTCGGTCCTATTCTAGGTGCTCTTTATGGTCCTACAGCTTTACTGTGGGTTGTTTTCGGTACCATTTTCGCAGGTGCTGTTCATGACTACTTCTCAGGAATGATGTCTGTTCGTTATGGCGGTGCTAATGTTCCTGAGATTGTAAGATATACCTTAGGTACTAAAGCAAGAAACTTCATGAGATTCTTTGCAACCTTATTACTGCTTTTAGTAGGTGTTGTGTTCGCTACAGCTCCTGCTGGTCTGTTAACCAAGTTATGCGCAGGTCATTTTGACGGTGTATTAAACTTTTGGGTATGGATCACCATCATCTTTTCTTACTATTTCTTAGCTACCATCATTCCTATTGATAAGATCATTGGTCGTATTTACCCAATCTTCGGTGCATTACTGATCATCATGGCCGTTGGTGTAACCTTAGGCTTATTCTTCAACATGCCAGATAGCTTCTATTCATGGGCTGACTTTACCTCAAACCCTCATCCAAATAACTTACCTATTTGGCCTCTAGTATTCATTACTATTGCTTGTGGTGCTCTATCAGGTTTCCATTCAACTCAGTCTCCTCTAATGGCTCGCTGCTTAGAGAATGAGTCAGAAGGCAGAATGGTATTCTACGGCGCAATGGTAGCAGAAGGCTTCATCGGCTTAGTATGGGTAACTGTTGGTATGACCTTCTACCCTGATGCTCAGGCTCTATTAGCTGATATTAAGGCAGGTGGTCCTGGTAACGTAGTTTACACAAGTTGTATCTCTCTGATGGGCACATTCGGAGGTATTCTGGCTATATTAGGTGTAATTATTCTTCCTATCACCTCAGGTGATACCGCATTCCGTGCTGCAAGACTTACCATTGCTGAGGCTATTAAGTTACCTCAGGTAAAAACAGCTAAACGTCTTTTAATTGCAATTCCAGTATTCGTAATTGGTATTGTTCTATCTCAGGTTGATTTCAACATCATTTGGAGATATTTCGGTTGGTCAAATCAGACCTTATCTGCAATTATGCTCTGGTCTGCATCTGCTTACCTGTACAGAAAGGATAAGTTACACTGGGTAACTTCAATTCCTGCAACCTTCATTACAGCAATATCTGTAAGCTACATCCTTTATGAGCCAAACATGGGCTTTGGTATCGATATTGATGTTTCTAACATCGTTGGTGCTGTATCAGGCTTAGTATGCTTATTCTTACTCTTAAAGTTTGGTAAGAAACCAATTGCAGGAGATCCTGAGTAAGAGACTGCTGACAATAAGTAAAACAGATTTGAACAGATAATAATTTAATCTCCATTTTGAACCTAATTTAGCAGGCGCTAAGGCGCCTGCTTTTTAATGCTCAAAATATATACGATTTGATGTCAGATCATTTTTAGCTGAAATTTGAAATCTGTTGCTGCAAGCAATTTAATAAGGATTGTGTTGAAGTATCAAGTCTCATACTCCTATCAAGTACTAGTATGTCTTCTAACAGCCAACTCTATGATTTAACTTAAAAGAGTCAGTCTAAGTTCTAAATAGAAATAGTAGAAAAAAGAAAACCTGTGAGGAATTTAACTTCACAGGTATTCTTGTCGAAATTTAGCTAATTGTAAATAAGCTTAATTTGCTTTAACTTCGTGAGCCGACGCACCTGAGTAGCTCTTGAACTCATCGACTAGCACATCAGCAAAGCTAGGATATAGTCTTGAAACTTCCTGAGATGATAAAGGAGCATCCTTTTCATCATAGAATGTAATAGCAGTTGATGATCCGTGGATACCTAAACGGATCTTGTATTTACCATGTTTAATATCAAGACGGATATTAGCTCCTAACTTAATTAAATCATCAGCACTGTCTAGAACCTCAACATCGTACTCTGCCTTAGCTACAGAGTGAGAGTTAATCTTCCAACCACATCTTGGGAACATACCATTTAGAAGTTCCATGGTGGTTTCAAATGGAGCTTCAACTAAGATTGCATCATGATTGTTGTTATCCTGACCTAATGATACGATTAAGTTATCAGGATCGTATGCTGACTGCTGGTTCTTAGTGTCGATCTCATGGATGATCTGGTTTGAAAAGCCCATAGCAAAACGTTCTTGCTCAATCATATCTAAAACATCTTTCATCTTGGTGCCAGATGATAAAGATGTCATTGAACCTACAAGCTTAGTTGCAATACCAATCTCGCCTTGAGCATTTCTACCAACACGGATCTGATAAATCTGCTTATAACGTTTTAATCCTAAATCAGCATCAGTGTCATCATATGGCTTACCAAACTCTGTAAAGTCACGAGCAATGGTTGTTAATACATACTGTCCCTGAGCAATCTTACCTACAGCTACATTCATAGTCTTTAGAACTGATGCTAATAACATCCAAGCATCATCTTCAGTCTTAATGCCGTGTGAACCGTCATGCTCAAACCAAACAATAGCCTCCCCTGAAGACCACTGTGTATGACAACCAACATCTGATCTGTAAGGAGCAGTTGGTGCTCTTACATCAACAGCTTCTCCTACAGGACCTGTTAATAACTTTTTATTTACAACTGGAAGCTGTAATTCTGGATTGATACCAGGATTATCAAGTGACTGAGGAACTACAATGCGGTTATTTGTTACTTCAGCATCAGAATGTTCGTAATAACCTGTAGGTTCTCTAGAACTCTTATCCATGCCGAAATATTCTTGCCAGTAATTTCGAATGGTTACACAACCTGACAAGGTCAAAGCAGGAATAGCACCAATAGCTACTAATGCAGCTAGTTTTTTAATTTTATTCCTTGACACCTAATATCTCCTTAATGTGTATTCTGCAAGCTTAAAAAAGCATCTGAGAAACAATTTCTCAGATACTCTCTTCAATGATCAGAAATAAAACTTCCGCCTATAAAGGCGGAAATTAAATTTTAATCAAAATCCTGCTGTAAGAGAGGCTTTTGCAGATAGCTAAATAAATTATTGCTTACCATATTTAAGACTTCCTTAATTGAAGAAAGTTCAGGATCATAAGCATTAATGTATGTAGGCTCAGCACCTGGCTCGTAATAGCATACTGAAGAGAACACAGCATCAACATCTGTATCTGACAGAGTTAAAGAACAACGGAAATCAATCATTCTCTCTACGCCAGCCTGAATTAACAGAGGATCACGCATTTCTTTACGGAAATTGATCACCCCCATTGATCTGTCGTCTAAGAAGATCTGATTTGGTCTTACACCGGTCTTTACCCAGTGATCAGCTTTATCAAATGATCTTTCTAGCTGATTATCAGAATGATAAGTGAATGCTACCTCATAATCACTTCCTGGTGGAGGAGCTACCTTCTCACCGCTTTTTTGTACGTCATCATTTTCAAAATCTGACATAATGTCTACTCCTTTCACTTATCGTTATACTGAAACTTTTTTATTTTCTCTTAAAGCCACTGTCATATTGAACTCTGGCTTGTTAGGCTTTGAATTCTTGCTGTCTACACAGTAATAACCCTCACGCTCAAACTGGAAGCTCTGACCTACTACTGCACTCTCTAAGCTCTTTTCTAGAACTGCGTTTGCAATTACAGTCTTTGAATCTTTATTCACCGTAGCTAAGAAGTCTTCAGCAGCACCTGGATTTGGGACATTAAACAGGTTCTCATACAGGTTTACAATGCCACGATAGCAGTTGTTAGCATCAACCCAGTGGATTACTCCCTTTGGCTTGTGACCTTCAACATTAGCGCCTACAGAATTAGGAACAGCATTGCAGTGAACTACAATTACTTTGCCGTTTTCATCTTTCTCACAAGATGTTGCCTCTACAATGTAAGAGTTTCTCAAACGAACTTCATGACCTAGTTTCAAACGCTTGTACTGCTTGTTAGCTTCTTCTCTAAAGTCAGCTTCATCGATGTAAATCTCTTTACTGATGGTAATGGTTCTTGTACCCATTGCCTCATTCTCAGGATGATTATTTACAGTATATGAAGTGTCAGTTACACCTTCTTCACCATAGTTATCGATGATTAGCTTGATTGGATGTAATACAGCCATAGCTCTTGGAGCATTCTTGTTTAGATCATCACGAATACATGACTCTAAAGCGCTCATCTCGACAACATTATCCTGCTTGGTAACGCCGATGCGACGGCAGAATTCTCTAATTGATGATGGGGTATAACCACGACGGCGAAGACCAGAAATGGTGGTAAGTCTAGGATCATCCCAACCATCAACAATGCCTTCTTTAACTAATAGATTCAACTTTCTCTTTGAAGTAATTGAGCCTTCTAAGTTCAAACGACTCATCTCATACTGATGAGGTCTTGCTTCAATAGAAATATGCTCTAAAACCCAGTCATATAGTCTTCTGTTATCCTGGAACTCAAGAGTACAGATTGAGTGGGTAATACCTTCGATTGCATCAGAGATACAGTGGGTAAAGTCATACATAGGATAAATGCACCATTTATCCTTGGTAATAGCGTGCTCTGCAAAACGGATACGGTAGATAACAGGATCACGCATACAGATGAATGGAGAAGCCATGTCGATCTTAGCTCTTAGGCAAGCCTGCCCTTCCTTGAACTCACCGTTCTTCATCTTCTCAAACAGAGCTAGGTTTTCCTCAACAGTTCTGTTTCTGTAAGGGCTTTCTTTACCAGGCTTAGTTAAAGTACCACGGTACTCACGAATTTCGTCAGGTGATAACTCATCAACATAAGCTAAACCTTTGTTGATAAGCTCTAAAGCATAACCATATAATCTTTCAAAATAATCTGATGAGTGGCAAATCTTTGTCCACTTAAAGCCTAACCATTTAACATCATTCTGAATTGAATTGATGTACTCCATATCCTCTTTTTCAGGATTAGTGTCATCGAATCTTAGGTTGCAGGTACCCTTATAGTCACGAGCTAAACCGAAGTTTAAGCAAATTGATTTAGCATGACCAATGTGAAGATAGCCATTTGGTTCTGGAGGAAATCTGGTAGCTACGTGATCTGTACGTCCTTCTTTAAGATCCTCATCAATAATGTCGGTTATAAAGTTGCGAGGGATCTTTTCCTCTTCACCAACAGTATTACTCATTTTTTTAACTCCAATTTCCCAGGGTAATAATATTTTTTCACTAATATGTGTCTATTAGTATGTAATTCTAACAAATGGGCTCTAAACACTCAATTTTATTAGCAATTTATTAAACAGTTAAGCTTTTTCGAGATTTTTTTATTGTTAATTTTCAATATGTTATTTTTTTTAGTTTTTCTAACTAAATAGAAGATTTGCGACGTAGATTTGATTTTTAAGTTTATCTGAATGACTGAGTAAGTAAGCCTTGCAGACTGGGCTTTTATGCTCCTTTTCACGGTAAATCTCTTTAAAGCTCAATTATCTGCACATTTATCTTGCTTGCATCTACACAACAAAATAAAAAAATTATATAATCTAATGATTATTGAAACGACATAAACTGTCTAAATATTGAGGATTAACAAATGAGCTTTGAGTCAGAAAAGCCTTTTAATGATTTCCAACACTTTGCACGTGGTATTCGTCGTAGTGGTGATTTCACAATTAATGAATCAAATCTTTTAGAGCAGTGCGGTACTGCTATGATGGAGCTTTACAAGGGCACTCGCAAACCAAAGACTCCAGAAGAGAAAGAATTCGTAAAGCAGATCACTTCTGATGATGTATTAACCGATCGCAACGCAAAGATCTTCAAGAAATACTTACAGGTTATTCAGCCTCGTCATTTACACCGTCTGTGCTCAGTTGGTAATGATGAAGATATCAATAACGGCTTTATCGGTGGTAGCTCATCATCATCTGATGAGTCAGCTTTAGACTAAGTCATTAACTTAGATCCGTATCAGTTTAAAGAAACCTCGTAAATTTACGAGGTTTTTTATTTTTACTCTCTCCATCTAAAGACTATAACTCTTGATTTAAGAAATTCTTAATTTTGCCTAGGAGGGTATTTGACTCATCCTTGCAAACAGATCTATTCTCAAAGCTGTAGTTTTGGTAGAACTTCTTTTCAATCTCCAGTCTTTTAATCATCATTTGCTTTTCAATGATACCTCTTTGAATTTTTAAGCTGTCACTGCTCTCAACTTTCATATCAATCTCATCCCTTTTTATCTCTAGTTTTCCGTATTCAATGACATCTGAAATTTCTTCATCAAGATTGTCCAAAATTACTTTTAATTTTGAACCACTCTCTTTTGCGCTCTTGTCTTCAATGGCATCAATATTGTTATTTAAAAACTCTTTTAGGTTTTCTTTACTTACTACAAAGCGAGCCTTACCTGGATTTTTACTATCATTTGCAACCTGAGCCTTTAATTTTCCACTCTTAATCAGACGACGTAAGGTCCACTCAGGAATATTAGTAAATTCGGATATGACTTTTACTGAATACTCAGCAGCTTCAAGTGTAAAAGTGTCGCTCTTCACTGTCGATTTCATTTCATCTTGTAAGAGAGTATTGTCATTATCCTCTACTTTCTTGTCTGAAACTCCATACTCTGCAGACAGCCTTTCTTTAAGCTTTAGAGATTTTTCTAAAACACTTTGAGCTAATTCATTAAAAGATTCCATAAGAAGATCCTTTATCGCATACTTACAAAAATCTACATAATTTTCATTTTAAATATACACTAAATAAACAATTAAATAAACTATAAATCAACATGTTTAATTATTTTTTTTATTTTATTGAAATATATAAAAAAAGAAAAAGGCCTGTTCTTCAAAATTTGAAAAACAGACCTTTGGTTAATTTAGTGGGAATTTGAATGTGTATTTAAACAGCTACTATAGCGATATAAGCTGCAGCTACTGCTAGTAATACCACGACTGATAATGACATCTTGGCAATTGCAGCTACTAAGGCTACAGCAGTTCCAATGTATGCTGCGTACTGATTGTTATCTATACAGTAGAACACTCCTGGGAATACCAGTGCTGTTAATGCTGTATATGGCACAAGATCCAAAAAACGCTGCCAGTATGGAGATAACTCTAACTTAGAAATAAAAAGAGCTGGAATACTTCTTATTGGATATGTCATTAAAAAAGACATAAGCACAATTGAAATGTAATACTTGCTATCCATTAGTTTGCTCCTTTCTCATCTGCTTTTTCTATAGCATTTTCATTGGTTGTATTCTCATCTTTATTTGGTTTGTTATCAGAAAAAAAAGCGCCAATTAAAGAGCAGATAACAATGGTAGACAGAATTGCCCAGCAGCTGTCCATTACCTGAGATAAGGCAATATTTAAGATTGCGGCACAAATAACAATGACTAACAGCTTGTTATTGCTCTTAACAGTAGGAACTACAATTGCAATAAACAATGCATATAAAGCAATGTTCATTGCTTGAATTAAGTTAAAAGGCAAGTAATTGGTTGCAAAAGCACCAATGACAGCACCTGATACCCAGGCACACCAAGAGACTAAGAAAAGTCCTGCAAAGTATGAGGAACTAATCAGTTCTTTTTTAGCTGTAGTAAAGATTGCAAAAGGCTCATCGGTAATAAAGTGTGAAAAGAAAGCTCTTCTTACATTACTCAATTTATCAAAACGTGCAAAAACACAGGTACTCATAATGAAGTATCTGAAGTTTAAAATAATAAGACCGATACAGATAGCGACTAAACTGGCACTGTCTTTTGCTGAGGTTACAGCAAAGAACTGACCAGATCCGCTATAGCAGATCATAGACATTAAAATGGTTTCAAAATCAGAATAACCTGCCTGTTTTGCCATTACAGCATACGCAGTACCAACAGACAGGTAACCCAAACAAATTGGAATTGAATGACGGGCTCCTAACAGAAATAAATTCTTATTTAACACTTTTCTTACCAGATTAATTTTTCAAAAAGCTATATAAAGCTCAATAAAACTTCTTTAAAAAGTCTCTATAAACAGTTTTTAAGAAATAGCATTTGATTAATTTGCATAAGGCAAACTAACAAAATTTACAGCATGTGTTTATGAGATTACAGAACCTTTTGCATATATTTATATGCGCAACCTTTTCTAGGTTGTAGAAGGTATTTGTTTTTAGAGAATGCACAATTATGCACCAAATTAGGCTAAAAGTATATTAGAATTGCCAGAAGTATTTTGTACTCATATCATAATGTTTCAACTTTCGTTTTTAATTTTTGGATTTTGTATTTATTAAAATGGAAAATTTAGATATAGCTAAATTCGGCGGTACTTCTGTTGGTAACTTTGATGCAATGACATCAAGCTACAAGGTAGTTGTCGGCAATAAGAACTCACGTATTGTAGTGATCTCAGCCTGCTCAGGCGTTACAAATCTGTTAGTAGAACTAGCATCAGGCAAATGCAGCGATTCAAAAATTAACGAAATTATTGAAAAACTGCGTGATATCCACGAGCAGATCATTATTCATTTAGAGAATCAGCATGAGCTTCGTAACTACATCGAAGGTCATTTAAAAGAGATCAAAGAGCAGACACTTTTAGCAAATAAAGGTACTAACGATCAGTTAACTGACAGCATTGTATCTCACGGAGAGTTAATGTCATCATACCTGTTCGTAGCTTTATTCAAGCACTACGGTACCGATGCTCAGTGGTTTGATGTTCGTTCAGTAATGCGTACAGACTCTAAGTTCAGCTGCGCAAAACCTATTTGTGAAGAAATCAAAGTATTAGCTCATGATAAGTTATTACCTCTTATCAATGACAAGACCATCATCATTACACAGGGCTTTATCGGTTCTAACACCTTAGGAGAGACTACAACCTTAGGTCGAGGTGGTTCAGACTACACTGCAGCTTTATTAGGTGAAGCTTTAGGTGTAGCAACAATTTCAATCTGGACTGACGTAGCAGGTGTATTTACTACCGATCCTCGTGTTGTAAAAACAGCAAAACCAATTCCAGAGTTAACCTATATTGAAGCTGCTGAAATGGCAAACTTCGGAGCTAAGGTTTTACACCCATCAACCATGATCCCTGCTGTAAGACAAGAGATCCCTATTTTTGTTGGTTCTTCTAAAGAGCCTGAGAAGGGTGGTACCTGGGTTCGTCCAGTAACTAAGTCAGAGCCAAACTTCAGAGCTTTAGCTTTACGTAAAAACCAGACCTTAATCGTTTTATCATCACCTGTTATGGTAGGTGCTACTGGTTTCTTAGCAAACGTATTCTCTGTATTTGCAAAATACAATCACTCAATTGATCTTGTATCAACCTCTGAGATTTCTATTGCAGTTACCATCGATGCTGGTACTACCACTTCTGGTAAGGCTGAAATCAGCGAGAATATGTTAAATGAGCTTCGTCAGTTCTGTCATGTAAAGGTTGAAACTGGTCTGCCACTTATTGCCATTATCGGCAACAGAATGTCAGAGAATTCTGGTGTTATTACCAAGGCTTTTGATGCAATCAACAAGTTCTCTGTAAGAATGATCTGCTACGGTGCATCACGTCACAATCTATGCTTCCTTTTAAAGGATGGCGATACTACTGAAGCTTTAAATGAGCTACATAAGCAGTTATTAGAAGACTAATTCAATAACTGGCACATCAATTGCATCTCTCACTATCTAAAGTGAGAGATGTATTCTTAAATATTCAAAGTTTTCTCTCTAAAGATTAAAGTTACTCTCACCTGTGCCGTTATATGGTTATAGAGGTGGGCGTTTAGCCTATAATAAATGTAGGTTAATTTAGAGGTTCAAAATGTCATCATCAACAATTACTAGTTCTGGTGTAGGTTCAGGCACAGACTTTGAGAGCATTATTTCTGCGTCAGTATCTGCCAAGAAAAAGCTGTACGAGAAACGTACTACTACACGTAAGGGTGAAGCTGAGATCGAAAGAGATGGTCTTAATACCTTAAAGAGTGCTATGAGCACCTTTAAGGATGCTTGTGATAAGCTGACCGAAAAGAATTCGATGAATACTCATGCTATCACTACCACACAGAATAAAGACAATACCTGTTTTACCGTGACAGGTGAATCTGACTGCTCTAATACTAACTTTGATTTGGCTGTAACACAGCTTGCAAAAGCTGAATCTGTGACTCAGCAGTTCAAGACTGCTGACGGTTTTAAGAACAGCTTCTCAGCAGGTAAAATCACCATCGATTTAGGTCCTGAGACCTATAAAGATGATGATGGTATTGAACAGACACGTGAGAGAACCTTCTCTGTGGATATTCAGGAAGGCGATACCTTAGAATTAATTCGTAAGCGCTTAAATCAGAACGATTATGATTTAAACGTTGGTTTAATTAAGACTGAAGACGGTTATTCTTTATCAATCACCTCAGGCTCAACCGGTAAAGATACCTCTAATCTTAAGATCACTACAGAGTCTACAGATACAGCTGATCATGACTCATTAAACGTATTTAATTTCGATCCTAGTTCCGAAACTACTACCGAAACTGATGACAAAGGTATGGAACACAAGGTATCAGCGTCTGGCTCTAAGTGGTCTTATCAGGAAGGTAAAGATGCCTGGATTGAAGTTGATGGCCATAAGGTTACAAGCCATACCAACAAGTTTGATGACAATCAGGTATCAGGCTTAAACATCACTGTAAATCAGTTAACTAAGGACTCTAACGGTAACTTTACAACCTACAATGTTGATGTTTCAACCGACGATGATGCAGCTAAGAATAAGATGCAGGAATTTGTTGATGCATACAATACTTTGATGTCATCAATGGATAAGCTGTATAAGAGAAACTCTTATTCAGACGGTGAGAATCAGTACGATGGAGGTGACTTGGCTGGTGACTCTCAGTTAAAGTCAATTCAGAATACTCTGCAGACTATGGTTGTAAGATTTACCAAAGAGAATACTGGTAAATCAATCTTTGACTGCGGTCTTGAGTACAACAAAGATGGTACCCTATCTCTTGATTCTGATGCATTCAAGAAGTCAATTGATAACTCCTTCAACTCAGTTGTAAGCTTGTTTACAGATGAGGATGATGGCTTAATCAAGCAGTTATCTGATTACGTAAATGAATACACTCAGACTGGCGGTGTCTTATCTGATCGTATTGATGAAGTACAAAGCGAGATCGATGATTGGGAGCAAAAGATCAGTGATAATGAAGAGAAACTGGAGAAATATGAAGCTTCATTACGTACCAAGTACGGTAACCTTGACTCTTTGATGTCTGGCTACAATACATCACTCTCATACATTTCATCAATTCTGTCTGGAAGTTAATATCTTCCGAGTTAGAAAAAGGCAACCTGGGTTGCCTTTTTTGTTGTCTGAATTACGCTCATTGCCATCAGTCAGCTATGAAAAAGCCCCGCATTGCGAGGCTTTATTAAACTATATCTAACATAAGTTAGAAAGAGTAAATTAAAAATCCTTATCTAAAGAACCTGCTGAACCTAAACGGTCGAAAGCTTCCTGTAGACGAGCGATCATAGACTCCTGACCCTTACGTAACCAAACACGTGGGTCGTAGAACTTCTTGTTAGGAACATCTGGATCGGTACCGTCGCCTAACTGAGCCTGTAAACGGTTCTCATTAGCCTTGTAGTAATGTAAGATACCATCCCATGTTGCCCACTGAGTATCGGTATCGATGTTCATCTTGATAACACCGTATGATACTGACTCACGGATCTCCTGCTCGGTTGAACCTGAACCACCGTGGAATACTAAGTTAATTGGCTTGTCGGTAGGAGTGTTGAACTTCTCGTGAACGTACTTCTGTGAATCACGTAAGATGGTAGGCTTTAACTTAACGTTACCTGGCTTGTAAACGCCATGTACGTTACCGAATGAAGCAGCGATTGTGAAGTTAGGAGAAATCTTTGATAACTCCTCGTATGCATATGCTACGTCTTCTGGCTGAGTATATAATGCTGACTCATCCTTATCTGAATTGTCAACGCCGTCTTCCTCACCACCGGTGCAGCCTAACTCTAACTCAAGAGTCATGCCGATCTTTGACATACGCTCTAAATACTTGCAGCAAAGAGCAACGTTATCCTTTAATGACTCTTCTGATAAGTCGATCATGTGTGATGAGAATAATGGCTCACCGTGCTCTGCGTAGTACTTCTCACCAGCGTCTAATAGACCGTCGATCCATGGAAGTAACTTCTTAGCGCAGTGGTCAGTGTGAATAACAACAGGAACTCCGTAGTACTCAGCAACGTTACGTGCGTGTAGAGCGCCTGAAATAGCACCTAAGATAGCAGCGCCCTGTGGACGGTCAACTTTGATCCCCTTGCCAGCGATGAATGAAGCACCACCGTTAGAGAACTGTACCATAACTGGTGACTTAGCCTTGGCACCTGCCTCAATAACAGCATTGATTGAATCAGTACCAACGCAGTTTACTGAAGGGAATGCGAAACCATTCTCACGAGCAAAAGCGAATAACTTCTGTAAATTCTCACCGGTAACAGCACCAGGCTTTACAATATCAAGAATCTTAGTCATAAGATTATCTACCTGTAAATTAAAATATGAATTAAAAAAAAACTAAATTTAAATGCCAGCAACATAAGGCTGGCATTTATGAGCAATTATTCTGCAGCTCTCTTCTCAAGGATCTCAACAGCTGGTAACTTCTTGCCCTCAACGAACTCAAGGAAAGCACCACCACCAGTAGAGATGTAAGAAATCTTGTCAGTTACACCAAACTTCTGAATTGAGTTGATGGTATCACCACCACCTGCAACAGAGAAAGCTTCTGAGTTAGCAATAGCATCAGCCATTGACTTGGTACCAGCAGCGAACTGATCGAACTCAAATACACCAACAGGGCCATTCCACAGGATGGTCTTTGCGTTCTTGATAACTTCGTTGATGTTAGCCATTGACTTAGGACCTAAATCGAAGATCATATCGTCGTCAGCAACATCCTTTAAGTCCTTAGTAACAGCAGGAGTCTTCTCATCGAACTCTTTGCCGACTACTACGTCAACGAACTCAGGGATCTGAGTCTTTGCAGCTAATTCTTTTGCTGTATCGATTAAGTCGTTCTCGCATAGTGACTTACCAACTTTGTGACCTGCAGCTGCGATGAAGGTGTTAGCAATACCACCACCAACGATTAACTGATCGCAAACCTTTAATAGGCTGTTTAATACAGGTAACTTTGTTGAAACCTTAGAACCACCAACGATAGCAACCATAGGACGAGCTGGATTATCCATTGCCTTACCTAAAGCTTCTAACTCAGCAGCTAATAGAGGACCAGCACATGCTACTGGAGCAAATTGAGCTACACCGTAGGTTGTAGCCTGTGCACGGTGAGCAGTACCGAAAGCATCCATTACGAATACGTCGCATAATGCAGCGTATTTCTTTGATAGGTCTTCAGCGTTCTTCTTCTCACCCTTGTTAAAACGGCAGTTCTCAAGAACAACTACTTCACCTTCGTTAACTTCAACGCCGTTTAAGTAATCTTTCTCTAAACGAACTTTTACACCATTAAGCTTAGTTGCAATGTAATCTGCAACAGGCTTTAATGAGAACTCCTCAGCATAAACGCCTTCCTCTGGACGGCCTAAGTGAGAAATTACCATTACCTTAGCGCCCTTCTCAAGAGCTAACTTAATTGTAGGTAATGTAGCCATAATACGCTTGTCTGATGCAACCTTGCCATCCTTTAAAGGTACGTTAAGATCTGCACGAATAAGTACACGCTTGCCCTTTAAATCAAGGTCGGCCATCTTTAAAATTGCCATAGTTCGTTTTCCTCTTATAAAATCGTCTTTGTTAGACTTAAACTAAGCTTTTAACAACTGATAATTTTAGCACATGTTTAAAACTTTTCAATTTTTACAGCTGATTTTTGGTAATTTTGAAACATATTTTCAACATGTGATTGTAAGGTATATTTTATGTTCTAACCTTACGCTCAAAGTTAATACCAAAAGTGCAAAATTTGATGCAAATTTGGTTAAATTTTGGGTATTAAAAAGGCCGGTCCATTGTAAGGTACCAGCCTTTTGATTAACTTCTATTAAGTTCAAGTTATTACTTGATAACTTTCTTAGCAGCAGCTACTACGTTCTCAACAGTGAAGCCGTACTTCTTGAATAACTGAGAAGCTGGAGCTGATGCACCATAGTGATCTAGGCATACTGTAGTACCATCTAAACCAACATACTTAAACCAAGTTGTTGACATAGCAGCTTCAACAGCAACACGAGCACGAACAGCCTTTGGAAGAACAGACTCTTTGTACTCTTCAGACTGACGGTCAAATACGTCGGTGCTTGGCATTGAAACAACACGAGCCTTCTTTCCTTCCTTTGCTAGCTCTTCAGCTGCATGGAATGCTAAAGCAACCTCAGAACCTGTTGCCATTAGGATTACGTCTGGAGTGCCATCACAATCCTTTAATACGTAACCGCCTTTAGCGATGTTGTCAACCTGTTCCTGAGTACGAGGCATCTGCTCTAAGGTCTGACGAGACAGAATGATTGCGCTAGGACCATCCTGACGCTCAATCATATTTGCCCATGCAGCACCTGACTCAACCATATCACATGGACGCCACTCGTCGAAGTTAGGTAATACTCGTAATGAAGCGATCTGCTCGATAGGCTCGTGGGTAGGACCGTCCTCACCAACACCGATAGAATCGTGAGTGAATACAAATAATGTTGGGATCTTCATTAAAGCTGCCATACGCAATGCGTTCTTTGCGTAGTCTGAGAAGATTAAGAAGGTGCCACCATAAGGACGGAAGCCACCATGTAACACCATACCGTTCATAGCAGCGCACATTGCGAACTCACGAACACCCCAGTGGATGTAGTTACCATCTAAGTGGCCTGGTAAGATTTCCTTAGATTCTTTGTTCATGGTTAAGTTTGATGGAGCTAAATCAGCTGAACCGCCAACTAACTCTGGTAGTAATGAACCGAAGAAGTCAAGAGCAATCTGACCTGCCTTACGGGTTGCAACCTTAGGATCTTCATTATGCTGTAATGAATCAACCCATGTCTTTGCCTTTGCCTTGAAATCTACTGGTAACTTACCTGAAATACGACGCTCGAACTCTGAAGCTAATTCTGGGTACTGTGCCTTGTATTTAGCGAATAAAGAATTCCAGTCACCTTCTAGCTTAGCTCCCTTCTCGGTAGCATCCCACTCTTTGTAAATCTCTGAAGGGATCTCGAATGGACCGTACTTCCAGCCTAAAGCAGCCTTAGTTGCAGCGATTTCTTCATCACCTAAAGGAGCACCGTGAGATGCTGCAGTACCAGCTTTCTTTGGTGAACCAAAGCCGATGGTTGTAGGACAAATAATGATTGATGGACGATCAGTATCAGCCTTAGCTAATTCAATAGCAGCACGAACCTGCTCACCGTCGTTACCATTCTTAACTTCGATTACCTGCCAGCCGTAGCCTTCAAAACGCTTCTTGGTATCATCAGCAAACCAGCCCTTTACAGAACCGTCAATTGAAATACCGTTTGAATCGTATAATGCAATCAGTTTTCCTAAACCTAAAGTACCTGCCAATGAGCATGCCTCATGAGAAATACCTTCCATTAAGCAGCCATCGCCCATGAAAACGTAGGTGTAGTGGTCAACGATATCAAAACCGTCACGGTTGAATTCACCAGCTAACATACGCTCAGCCATTGCCATACCAACAGCATTAGCTAAACCCATGCCTAAAGGACCTGTGGTAGTCTCAACTCCTGGAACCTCACCATGCTCTGGGTGACCTGGAGTCTTTGAACCTAACTGACGGAAATTCTTTAAATCTTCAATTGATAAATCATAGCCAGTTAAGTGAAGCAGAGAATAGATAAGCATTGAAGCGTGACCGTTTGATAGAACGAAACGATCGCGGTTTGCCCAGTTAGGGTTCTTTGGATTGTGGTGTAAGAAACCTCTCCATAGTGCCTCTGCCATATCAGCCATACCCATAGGTGCACCAGGATGACCTGACTTAGCCTTCTGAACACCGTCCATGCTTAATGCACGTAGAGCATTAGCTAATTCTCTGTAATTTGCCATAAAAACTCCTCAGAAATAAGAAATCAAAAAACTTGTCCATTAAAAATAAGCTTGCCCTTGTCGATGGTAATTTCTGTTACCAGAGAATCCTTGTCCTCTCCTAACATTCGACCACCTACTTTCTTGACAAACTCATGACCAAAATCATTCATATGATCAAACTTGACATCAAACTTTCCTTTAACTGATGCCAAATTCTTAGATATACCATCTTCAGACTTTGGAGCTAAAACCTCACCCTTTGCAGTGGCTCTGTAAATTAACTTGCCACTTTCGGTATCCTGATTGACATTAAACGAAGAGTCAATAACTGTTGCCTGTAAATAATCTTTATTAGTAAAGCTATTTAAAGAGCTGGGATTCAACACCACGTCAGTCCAGGATTTCAGTTTCTTCGCCATCAGGTAAGAACTTAAATTCTTAATTTTTCCCTTCACCATGCCAACACCTGATCTAGTATCAGCAATGGAGACTAAATCAATATCAAAGTCTCCTGTGGAGCGGACTTTTGGAACCTTAAGTTCTACATCAAAACTTTTTAACTGCCCTAAAAACTCATCATCAATTACAAGACCACTTGCATATAATCTTGCTTTCTTAGGGATCTGAAATCTGTCACCTTCTGTATAAGAGCTTAAAAAGAAAATCTTATCAGCGCTCAAGCCGGGGATGTACAGATTTCTGCATTCAACAGCTAACAGAAGCTGTCGTAAAAAATTGCGACTGAATAAAAAGTGCACATCAAGATCTGGTGTCATGCCATGAATATCTTTTAGAACACCTATATCCTTTACGTATTTTGTGTACTTACCTTTTACATCAGCTTCTAAGCTAATTGCAAAAGGTAACAGACGCACATGCATTCTACCTTTTGCGGTACTTTTTTCATCCAAGATCATCTTTCTTACAAAAAGACGCTCGATGACCTTATTTAAATCAAAATCAGCATCCATGGTTAAAAAGCCATGATCGATTTTTACAGGAACATCATAAACTTTATCTGTTCCGGCAAAATTTATCTCTACAAAACCTCTCTGTGAAAACAGATCCGTTTGTTTTGGTATATATCTTAGGGAAATTTTGTAGAGAAAAACTCCAGACTGGAATTTACTGTACAGAAGTTTATTACACCGTCGCAGTGCCACTTCCATACCTGTTTGCGAGTACGAAGAAACAATCGCTACACCTGATATCCAAACTCCGAGGATAAAAGCCATCAGAGCTAAACAACATGCCGCAAACTTTTTCTTCATTAATAAAAGCCTAAATTATTCATTGTGGGCTTAATTTTACCCAACAAGCAGACTTAAAACAACAAAAAAGGCAACAAAAAATGTCGACCTTGCGGTCGACACTTTGTTTAATTAACCAAACACTTTCTTATAGTCAGCCTGGAATTTAGCGATACCCTGATCGGTTAATGGATGGTGGATCATAGTTTCGATAACCTTGTAAGGAACAGTTGCAATATCAGCACCTGCTAGAGCGCACTGTAATACATGGATTGGGTTACGTACAGAAGCGCAGATGATCTGTGCATCGATGTTGTTGATTGAGAACATGTCAGAAATAGTACGGATTAAGTCTAAGCCGTCTTCTGAAATATCGTCTAAACGACCGATAAATGGTGAAACGTAAGTAGCACCTGCACGTGCAGCTAATAAAGCCTGGTTAGCTGAGAAGATTAAGGTGATGTTGGTCTTAATACCTTCTTTCTTACACTGATGGCAAGCCTTTAAGCCTTCAGCTGTCATAGGGATCTTTACAACCATGTTTGGATGGATTGCAGCAATCTCACGAGCTTCTTTCATCATACCTTCAAAGTCTAAGGTTGTAGGCTTAACTTCACCTGAGATAGGACCATCAACAATTGAAGTAATTTCCTTGATAACCTCTTTGAAATCCAAGCCTTCTTTAGCAATTAAAGATGGATTGGTGGTTACACCACAAATAACACCTAAGTCATTAGCCTTGCGAATGTCTTCTACATTTGCTGTGTCAATAAAAAAGCGCATGGTATCTCCTTTGCAGATTTTATCTATTACGTGAAAACTTTTTATGTTTTAATTGTAGCTCAAAACCACTTCGCAAACGTTTACAATAGTTTAATTCTGTGACGTCATTCTATATTTTTCTAATATTTATTTGTTTTATAACGTTTTTATTTTTAAGTTTATAAAAGCGAACTAAATCTTACTAAATAATTTTGCAGAGATTTTCGTAATTTATTTTAAATAATATTAATCCCACTTTTTTATTTATAATTAATCCCATATTCATTCAATTATATTATCTTATATTTCAATATATTACATAAATTATCAAAAATAATTGTTTCGTAGAAGTTTTAATTTATTTTTTAAAGTATATAATCATCCTCAGTTAATTTAATTTTAGAGGACAGACTTTATGTCAAGATTATTTACCTCAGAGTCCGTTTCAGAAGGACATCCAGACAAAATCTGTGACCAGGTGTCAGACGCAATCTTAGATGCAATCTTAGCTCAGGATAAAGATGCTCACGTAGCTTGCGAAACTTTAGTAAAAACCGGTTTAATTTTAGTTGCAGGTGAAGTTACAACTTCTGCAAACGTGGACTTTGAAGCTATTGCACGTAAAACTGTCTGCGATATTGGTTATGACAATTCAGAGGTTGGTTTTGATGGTCATTACTGCGCATTTTTAAATGGTTTAGGTAAGCAGTCTCCTGATATCAATCAAGGTGTTTCAAGAGCTTTACCTGAAGATCAGGGCGCGGGCGACCAGGGCTTAATGTTCGGCTTTGCAACTAACGAAACTGAACACTTAATGCCAGCTGCTATTACCTATGCTCATGAGCTTGTAAAGAAACAGGCTACCTTACGTCGTAACGGTTCAATCTCATGGTTACGTCCTGATGCAAAAAGCCAGGTTACAATCGCTTACAATGATGACGGTACTGTAGATCATATTGATACTATCGTTCTCTCAACACAGCATGATCCTGATGTAACTCAGGAAACTGTTCATGAAGCAGTTTATGAAGAGATCATCAAGAAAGTAATTCCTGCAAACCTGTTACGTAAAGACACAAAGATCTTTATTAACCCAACTGGTCGTTTCGTTATCGGTGGTCCTGTAGGTGATGCAGGTGTTACCGGTAGAAAGATCATTGTTGATACTTACGGTGGTGCCGCTCGTCACGGTGGTGGTGCTTTCTCTGGTAAGGATCCATCAAAGGTTGACAGATCAGCTGCCTACGCTGCCCGTTATGTAGCTAAGAACATTGTTGCAGCAGGTTTAGCTAAGAAAGCTGAGGTTCAGGTATCTTACGCTATCGGTGTTGCTCAACCTGTTTCAGTATCTGTTAATACCTTTGGTACTGGTAAGATTGATGATGAAAAGATCTCAAAAGCTATTCCAGAGGTTTTCGACCTGCGCCCTTACGGCTTAATCAAGCAGTTAGATCTGTTAAGACCTATCTACTTAAAGACTGCAACCTATGGTCACTTTGGTCGTCCAAGCTTCAGCTGGGAACAGACTAACAAGGTTGACGACTTATTACAGGCTGTTAAGTAATAAGCTTAAACGCTAACTTAAGTTCTAACAAGAAAGGCTCCAGATGGAGCCTTTCTTGTTTTAAACGAATCGAACTTTGTTATCTACAGTTTTTACAACTTTACTTTCTGAGCTAGTACACTTACAGATTCATCGTTTAAAGAGTTATTCTCAACACCTTCTATGATGTCTTCTTTTGAGTATTTATCCTCTGGATAGACAACTACAACAGCCAGGTCACCATCTTGTAAGAAGTTCTTCTCACCATACTCGGTATAACGGGTAGCTCCTACAGATACCATTACCTTTTCAGGATAACCTGATTCTTTTAAATACTCACTGATAGGCTCAGCAGGACCTTCATCTTTCTGGCCATTGAATTTTTCAATTAACCAGTCAATTAAAGTGCCATAGATATAACTGTAGTCACGAACAGCGCTATCCTCTCCATAAAGATTTACTTTGCCGTCACGTACTAAGAAACTTGCAATACGATAACGATTTAATATGCCCTTTTCATCAAATGAATCAATTGCAATAGCATTATCAGAAAAGCCTTTTGATGCTTTGCCCCAGTTCTTCTTCTGACTTATTTTTTTAGCGCCTTCTTTTCTGATTGAGCAATCATTTGAAGCTCCGAAGACTACAGGTTCTAAAGCTACTACTTTGCCTTCTTTCCAAGTTACATTACATACAATTGCGCACTCAGGCTCAATTTGTAATTTCTGCTCACCATGAGGGAAGATAATGGTGTTGCTGTTAAATGGGAATACACCTAAAAATCTTGGGGTTACAGCCTCATTACCTTCTTTTAAATTAGGAATAAAGGTTGGAAAGACAGCTTTTGGAGCTTTTGCTTCTTTGGTTTTTACATTTGTAAAATCTACAGCTTCACCTGCCTGCTCTAAGTGCCCTGTGAAGTTACCTGCTACACCAAAGGTAGCCATCTTGCTTAAATCGATTTTCATAAAAGATCCTTTATCCTCATGATTTTGGAAACAAGAGCATTTTAACAGGAAACATGACCTAACTTAATATGTTCATTGCATCCACTTATTCTTTGTCATTGATTTCTATATCATTGAATTGCTTTGTACACTTGATTTAAAGGAAGCTTTAGACTTTACAGATTACTTATATATGTCTCAAATTTGAGCTTAAATCTTGTTAAAATAGCACTCTTAGGAGAGTTACCATGAACTTAAAAACACTCTTGTTAAATACGCTTGCACTACCTTGTGTAGTGTTGACTCTTGCCTGTTTTAACAGCGTAGCAGCACAAAGACTGAATTTAAACTTCAATTCAGCTAAAGGTTATTTATACAAAATAACCTCTAAGCTTGATTCTCCTAAGACAGTCTACTGTGGCTGTGACATTACTATTACTAAAAAGTGGTACTACCCTAATCTTGAGAGCTGCGGATACATCATTCAGTACTCAAATCCAAAGCGAGCAAAAAGGATTGAAGCTGAACACATCGTACCTGCTTCATATTTTGGTAAAACAAGAGAGTGCTGGCTTAAAAAGCCAGGCAGACAGAATTGCGAGAATACCGATAAGTACTTTAACTTAATCGAATCTGATCTGCACAATCTTTACCCTTCAGTTGGTGAAGTAAACAACGAAAGACAGAATTTTGCCTTTTCTGATTCAATTAAAAAGACCTCTCCTTTTGGTCAATGCCAAATGTTAATTGACAGAAAAAGACAGAGAGTTACTCCTCCTGAACGCGCTCGTGGTGTGATTGCTCGAGCTTACCTGTACATGTCCATGATGTATGGTATTGAACTTGATGCTGAACATGTAAACTTATTCAACCGCTGGAATAAAAAATACAAACCAGATCAGAATGAGTGTAAGCGCAACCTTTTAATTAAAGAAATTCAAGGTAATGAGAACCCTTATATTTCTCAAAAATGTAAATACGGAAACGATAAATAATGAGAACAGTTAGAATTTGCCAGCTTAATGCCCCTTTAAATTTAACTGATGAATTTACCTTAGATGATGACGGTTATGGTCATCTTGTAAGAGTGCTTCGTTTTAAAGAAAACGATGAATTTGTAGTATTCGACGGTATCGGTCATGAGTATGAAGCTGTACTTACAAAAGTAGGTAAAAGCGCTAATTACAAATGTACAAAAGTAATTGAACGTAATGTTGAATCTCCTGTAAGAGTAGAGTTAGGTCAGGTTATCAGCCGTGGCGAGAGAATGGAATTTACCATTCAAAAGGCTGTTGAATTAGGTATCTACAAGATCACTCCTCTTTATTCATCACGCTGTGGTGTCAAGCTAGATGAAAAGCGTCAGCAAAAGAAAATTGGACAATGGCAAAAGATTGCTATCTCTGCCTGTGAGCAGTGTGGCCGTAATGTAGTACCTGTAGTTGAGAATATCGTCAATATAGAATCATGGTATGCAAGAAGTCCTGAAGCACTAAGCCTTACCCTTGATCCAAAAGCTGACAAAAAGTTAACAGAACTTGAACCTTCAGGTGATATAAGATTACTCATTGGTCCTGAAGGCGGCCTTGATGATAATGAAATTCAAAAGGCTGCTGAACACAATTTTGTGGGTGTAACTTTAGGTCCTAGAATTTTAAGAACAGAAACAGCTGCTCTTGCGGCTTTATGCATCTTAGGTTGCAAATACGGAGATTTATAATGGATAACAATGAAAACAAAGCTCCTGAGGTATCTTCAGGTATGAACAACCTAGTTTTAGGTAAAAATACTACCTACGATAATGAGTACGCTCCATCACGACTGCAAAGGATTGAAAGACAGCTAGGTCGTAGCCATATTGAAAGATTACAAAAGTTCGTAGGTTATGACATTTGGCGTCTTTATGAGATGACCTATTTAAACTTAAATGGTCTGCCTAAAGTTTGCATGGGTATTATGACAGTACCTGCTGACAGTAAATACATTGTTGAGTCTAAATCATTAAAACTCTATGAACTGTCATTTACCATGACCAAGTTTAAAGATTTAAAAGAGGTCGAAAGCGTATTTGAGCACGATCTTTCAACACTTTTAGAGAGCAATGTGAAGGTAAGTTTATTCGAACTTGATAATGAGGAGTTCTCTATACGTGCCGTAAAAGGTACTTGTTTAGAAGAGTTAGATTGCTGTAAAGATTTATCTTTTAAAGGTTATGAATACTCCCCTTCTTTATTAACTTTTGATAAAGAAGAGAAGACCATTAAAAAGACTTACTACACCAATCTTTTCAGATCACTCTGTCCTGTAACCTCACAGCCAGATCATGCTGTTGTAAGAATCGATTATGAAGGTAAGAAACCTGATCTTAAAGGACTGCTATCTTACTTAGTTACTTTACGTAACCATCAGGGATTCCATGAGCAGTGTGTAGAGCTTATCTATTCAGACTTAATGTATTACTTAAAGCCATCAAAACTTACAGTATCAGCTTACTTTACCCGTCGTGGAGGTATTGATATCAATCCTGTCAGATCATCTGCTAAGTTAAACTGCAGTGAATCTGTAAGAACAATCAGACAATAAGGATACAAACTAATGACAGTTTTGCTAAAAGCGCAAAGCTGTCATTAAAACAAAAATTTAAATTTGGAACATCTGTCCTAAATTTCATTAAAAATTAAAAGGTTATATAAAGTTCATAACCTATAATGAAAGAGTGATAGAAAGTACTGATAAAAAAAATAAATCACAAACACAATACACATTACAAAAACAATAAAAAGGAGCATTTATGAGCGTTGTAGACGTTTGGCCAGTAGGCTCCATGTCACTTTTAACCCAATATGAGGCTGATTCACTATCACTGTCAAGTCAGGGAGAGCTATATGATTTGTACAGAAACTGCTCTCTTGCTGTCTTAAACAGTGGCAATATCACTGATAACTCCAAAGAACTTTTAGATAACTTCAAATCTTTTGAAATCAACATCATTAGAAATGAGCGAGGTCTAAAACTTGAGCTTATCAATCCACCAAAATCATCTCTAGTTGAAGGGCAGGTCATCAAGAAACTGCGCAAGCACTTATATGCAGTTTTACGTGATATTGTACAAATTCACTTATTCTCAGAGTTCTATAACGATAGTCTTAAAAAGAAATATAAGACTGAGTCTGATTACATCACTAATCTTATATTTATCATTTTAAGAAATGCCAGTGTCTTAAAGGCTGGGATGAAACCAAACCTCGCTGTATGTTGGGGTGGTCACTCAATCTCACAAGAAGAATATGATTATGCCTATCAGGTAGGTCTTGAATTAGGTTTACGCAAGATTGATATCTGCACAGGTTGCGGACCTGGTGTTATGGAAGCTCCTATGAAAGGCTCATTACAGGGCTATTCAGAGCAGTGTGAACAGGAAAAATGCCGTATGATTGGTCTTACAGAGCCATCTATCATTGCAGCAGAACCACCTAACGCCATGGTAACTGATCTTGTGATCATGCCTGATATTGAAAAGAGACTTGAGGCCTTTGTCCGTCTTGGTCATACGCTTATAATCTTCCCAGGTGGTCCAGGTACCGCTGAAGAATTACTCTATATTTTGAGCATCAAATTAAGTAAGGAGAACAAACACAACTTCTTACCTTTGATCTTAACTGGTACAAAATCATCAAAAGGCTACTTTGATGAATTACAGGACTTCTTAATTGAATGCTTTGGTAAAGAGATCACACGTTACTATGATCTTATAATCGATGATCCAATTGCTGTAGCTCAAAAGGTAAAGCAATACAATGACTCAGTACTTGATCATAGAACCATTACTCATGATTCTTATTGCTTTAACTGGACTTTACATATTCCTCTTGAATTGCAGATTGCATCTCCAATTACTCATGAATTCATGGCAAATCTTGATTTAAGACGTGATCAGGAACCATGGAAGTTAGCATGCAACTTACGTTCTGCTTTCTCTGGAATTGTAACTGGTAATGTTAAAGAGAATGGCATCAAGCTAGTAGCTCAAAAAGGTCCATTTAAATTACATGGTGATAAAGATATCATCAAATCCATGGATGGTCTTTTAAGAAGCTATATTGATCAAGGTCGTGTGCTTTTATCTCAGAAAGAATACGTTCCTTGCTATGAGTTAGTTGAAGAGTAATACAATTTCAATGCTCCTGAATGTGAAGTCTGTAATCAATTCAGGAGTAGAGGTGTTGTTTTAAATCTTAAATATTGATATATAATATATGTATATTAATTTTTATATTAAAAAACAAGATTGATGACATGGAAATTGAACAAATTTTTGAAAGTTATCTAAAAGAGTTATACGGAAAAGACGCTAAATTCAGAGAAGATCAGCTAAAAGCAAATTGAAGTCGCCAACAAACTTGGTATTATTTGTGTAGATACAATTGAAAAGATAAAAGAAACTGACTAACAGAAATTGATGCAGAATTCTGAGAAGCAACTAAAAAATTTGAAAGGTGCTTTCAGAATAAGAGAAGATTCCATACCTAAGATCAAAAATCAAAACGTATATATAGTCGATGATATGGTTGATTCTCGTTGGTCTTTTACCATATGAGGAGGAATTCTACTAAACCGAGGTTTTGTAAAATCAGTTACTCCTTTGGCTATAGCAGATACTTCAAATCAAAATGAATAACATAAATTCTCTTTCTGAAAATGATTTAGCAACATTGTTATTATGTTCGGATATGGCTTGTGATTCAAAGATAAAACCATATTCAGATTCAACATACTCAAAATTTGCACAAGCTCTTTTTAAATCTGGATATCAACCTTCAGATTTATTTTCAATGGAACCTTCTAAGATCTTAGAAATTACACAGGAACCTAAAACTCTTTTTACAAGAGTTAAAAATCTAGATTTTTCAGAAAGGATCCCACTACTGATAAAGAGACATACGCAGTTAACTATTGAGTTAAGTGAAGTTGAAAAAAGAGGAATAAGAGTTGTTACTAGAGCGGATAAAATGAATTATCCTCAAAAACTGCGTCTCAAATTTAAAGATACAGGAATAGCTATACCTTCAGTTATCTATTACGTAGGAGAGCTGTCTCTTGTAAAGAGTATTAGAGCTGTCGCCATAGTTGGCTCCAGGGAGCTTACATCTGATACTGGGGCTCAAAAATTTACAGAGATCTTTACTCAAAAAGTGTCACAATCTGGCTTTGCTATTTCATCCGGAGGAGCAAAAGGAATAGACCATATAGCAGAAGTTACTTCCCGTGATTGTGGTAGTCTTAGCTTTATTACAGTACCAGACAACCTTGCAAAGCGAATTCTTGAACCTGAGGTTAGAAAATCTCTGTTAGATGAATGTTCTGTGTACTTATCACTTACACATCCAAATTCAAGATTTTCTGGATACAACGCCATGGCAAGGAATTAGATAATTTATGCTTTATCTGATTATGCTATGGTTGTAACTTGCTCATTTGTCTCAGATGCTAAAGGTAAACCTTATCCAAATAAGGGAGGAACCTTGGGTTGGCGCCCACGAGTGTGCTAAATTTAATTTATCAAAATTACTAGTAAGATATGCAGGAGAGAATACTCCTACAGGAAACTCATATTTTGCAAATGAGTTGCACTGTTCTGTTATTTCTGAAGATGACGTTTACTCAATACTCAACTTTAATGAAATTCTGAATAAAGATCTAAAAACAGATGACTCTAGTAAAAAATCCGTATCAGAAGGTATTCAGACAGATTTATTTAGTGCCTGTTCAGCATAAATAGCAGGTATTTTACAATATTCCCTCACAACTCATTCCTACTAAGGAACAGGCTGCATTGAATACATCATTAAAGTTATGTGTAAAGTTACTCATAAAGGCATTTAATGACAGGAAGAGTACGCTTAAACCTACAATCATGGATACGGCAAAGCCTAATGAGAAGATGTTCAACTGAGGAGCAGCTTTAGTCATTACACCTAAAGTAAAGTTAACCACGAGCATAGTACAAATCGCGCTCATGGACATGGCAAGACCTGCTTTGAACATGGAGCCTGAGAATATGACAAACTCTCTTATACCATACAAAGGTAAAGCCTCACCCATTGGCAGAGCTTTAAAGCTCTCTAGCAGCAATCTTAAAAAGATTAAATGACCATCAACACTGAAAAAGACTAGGGTACACAGTACTGTAAAGAACTGACCTACCACAGGAGAGTTAGTACCTGATACAGGATCAACTAAGGATGCAAAACCTAAACCTGTCTGCATCGCTACAGCCTGACCTGCAATAATAAAAGCCTGTGAGATAAATAGCGTGCATAAACCTAAAGCTAATCCGATTAAACACTCTTTTATAGTTACGATAATGCCGTATACAGTAAAAGGATCAGTGTTAGGTGCCAGATTGGGAATAGATGGCAGCATACAGACTGTAATTGTCAGAGCCAATAGGGCTCGTGTCATCGTAGGAAAAGAGTTTCCAGAGACAGCGAACATTGTTGCTAAAAAGGCACTGATACGACACAGTGGCCAGACAAACTGAGCTACTGCTGTAAGAGTGATTGGCTCTAGTACGTCCATTAACCTACAGCCTGTGGGATTAAATCAATAATGTTCTTGAAAAAGGACATGAGCTTTTCAAGTCCCCAGTGAGAACCTACCATCAGCGCTCCTACCGTTACAAGCAGACGAGGTAAGAATGACAAAGTCTGCTCGTTAATAGAGGTAGCTGCTTGGAAGATAGATACACACAGACCTACACACAATGAAGGTACGATACTTGCGCTTACTAATAGTGCCACCAGACCTAAAGCTTCACGTACGATATCGACAAAGACTTCTGGTTCCATACACTACCCTCCTGCGACACCGAGTCCGAAACTGGACATCAGTGTTCCCATGATTAGTGACCAGCCATCTACCAGCACAAACAGCATCAACTTAAATGGCAACGACACAATCATAGGCGACAACATCATCATACCCATAGCCATCAGAATGGATGCTACTACAAGGTCGATGATAAGGAATGGTAAGAACAGCATAAAGCCGATTTGGAATGCTGTCTTTAATTCACTGACAATAAAAGCAGGAATTACCACTCTCATTGGCACATCCTCTAGTTTGTCAATCTTGATGTTGGCAAATTCTGAGAAGGCATTTAAATCTGTCATACGGGTCTGATCGAGCATGAACTTGTGCAAAGGCTTTTGTGCAATTTCAAAAGCATCTCTTGCCTGGATTTTATCGTTCATATATGGCTCAATAGCCTGTGTATACATATCATCAAAAACAGGAGTCATCACAAAGATGGTCATGAAAAAGGCAATACCAATTAACACCTGATTTGAAGGAGAGGTCTGTAAACCTATGGCCTGACGCAAAATAGCAAGCACAATGACGATACGTGTAAAGGAAGTCATCATTACTAGGATTGATGGTAAGAATGACAATAAAGTCATCAAGATCACGACCTGTAATGATAATGAGTAATCCTGCGTACCGTCAGGATTGGTCTTTACAGTAAATGCTGATATATCAAGATTTGCCGCAATACTTTGAGTAGGCAATAAAAACAGAATAAGTCCTGTTATAAGAGTTAATACAGAACTTATAGCAAGACTCTTCTTTAGAGACTTGAGTTTTGACAGCATGGCATTTGAATTTGCCATGTACTCTTTAGATTCAATTGCTCTTTGAATTATCATGTGAACCCTGCTCTATACTGTTTTCTGTATCTGTATTAGGCTTTGTGTGATCTTCTAATACCTTGTCAAACTCAGATTTCTCATCATCCAAATCGGTTAAATAGGTGATTTGACTTTGAGTAACGCCCAGCATTATCTGTCTGTTCTTAGCTTTGACAATCACAACTCTCTGTTTTGGACCTAAATAAAGCTGATTTAAGATGACAAGCTTTCCAGAGTTATTTCTTACAAAACGTGTTTTCTTTAATAGGTAAGCTACAACTAGGATTATAGCTAAAATTGCAAAGGTAGATAGAAGCCAAGTGAAAAGTTGACTTGCTGAGGATAACTCATGACCTGAGGTAGTCTCATCAGATACGGCAATGCCTGCATAAGACAGCAGGCATAGGGATAACAATAATCTCATCTTATTGAAGCTTTTTAATTCTCTCAACCTGGCTGATAACATCAGTCAATCTGATACCGAATTTGTCGTTAACTACAACTACTTCACCGTGAGCAATCAAAGTACCGTTAACTAAAACATCTAAAGGCTCACCTGCTAATCTTTCAAGTTCGATTACAGAACCCTGGTTTAACTGTAACAGGTTACGGATAGAGATCTTGGCATGACCTACTTCCATGGTAATGGTTACAGGAATATCCAAGATAGAATCTAACTTTTTACGCTCTTCAACTGAAAGCGGCGCTTTATTAGCTGAGCTATCCTCTTCAAACTCTTCAATAGGAGCTGCAGTTGGGTCAGAACCTGAATCCTGTGCTCCTAGAGCTGCGGCCCATTCATCTGCTAATTTCTGATCGTCTGACATATTTCACCTTAATCATCATCAAATTCTTCAACTTCTTCATCATCAGCTACATTCATATTATTGCCCTTGATGAAGCTCAAATCGTTCTTAGCACTCTTAGGTCTCTCAAGAACTTCGGAGATCTTAATTGCAAGCTTGTCCTTTGACTGACCTAATTTAGCTCTGTAGCTTGGCAGATCCTCGATATAAACTAAAAGGTTTTCAGGGATTTCTACATTGAGGATATCACCTGGCTGGAAATTCATGATGTCACGCAGTGATACTAGAGTATCTAAGAGTTTTACTCTCATATCTACGTTAACATCCATAACTTCTTCACGTAAAGCCTTGTTCCAGCGAACATCGGTATCACCTTTATCTGACTGCACACCAGCATCTAAAAGTTCACGAATAGGCTCAATCATTGAATATGGGAAGCAGATATGCAGATCACCACCGCCACCATCAAGATCGATATGGAACTGGTTTACGACTAAAACTTCAGATGGGCTAACAATATTTGCCATTGATGGGTTAACCTCTGAGTCTAAGTATTCAAACTCAGCATCCATCACAGGAGCCCAAGCTTCCTTATAGTCGGCAAAAACCATCTTTAAGAGTTTTTGAATAATTCTTCTTTCAGTTGGGGTGAATTCACGACCTTCAATCTTGGTTCTAAAACGACCTTCACCACCAAAGAAGTTTTCTACGAGGATGAATACTAATCTAGCCTCTAAAGTAATTAGAGCAGTACCTTTTAAAGGTCTAAAGCGCACCATGTTCAATGAAGTTGGCACATACAGAGTCTGTAGGTATTCACCAAACTTCATCATGTTCACGCCTGTCCAGGTCACTTCAGCTGAATGACGCATCATGTTAAACAAACTGATACGCATGTGACGAGCAAAACGCTCATCAACAAGCTCAAGTGTAGGCATACGACCACGAACAATACGTTCCTGTGATCCAAAATCAAAGGTTTTGACGCCCGAGACGTCTTGCGGCTCTTCTGGCTCTACATCATCTGCTCCGTGTAACAGAGCATCAATTTCATCCTGCGTTAAAAATTCAGTCACAAATATTTCTCCTACTGCAGGACAAAGCTAGTAAAGAGGATCTGATCAACTACTGGTGTTTTAGCAATTTCAGACATCTTTGCTCTTGTGGCATCTAGTAGCTCTCTTTTAAGTCTCTGACGTCCTGAAGGCAACAGCAGTCCTTCATAGGTCTGTGCGCTGAGTTTATCAAAAATAACACTATCGATTAAAGTCAGGTGTTTCTTAGCTAAAGCTTCGTTCTCTTCGCCTTGAACTACTAACACCACATCTACCTGACCAGTATGTAATCTTCTTTCACTCTTGATGTTAAAAGAGAATTTATCTGAGCATTTAACATAGATCTCGCGCTGCAGAAGCTTTTGAGATTTCTCTTCTTCAGCCTTTTGAGCAGCTATTTCTTCAGCGGTAGGCCCAGGAGGCTCAAATGGAGGTAACTGCAAGAAGTAAGCAGCACCAAAATAGCCACTAACACCTAAGATTAGCAACAACAAGGCTGCGATAAGAATAAATATCTTCTTACCACGCTTTGGGCTACCCAGTTCATCTTCTTTTTTCTTTTCAGCCATAACTCTCTCCTAATTATTTATATTATGGCACAGAGAATTAAATAATCTTTTGATTTTTACGCAAAATAGCTTACAGAATCACCATTTTGTGAGTTCATTATATTTTCAGTCTGATTTTCTGTCAGATTTTCTGACATATTATCATTCTCATCATTTGAAGCAAAGAATGTGCCGTAACTTAGATCATCTTGATTTTTCTCTTGATGACCATGTTGAGACTGTTGCTCATTGCCTGCAAATTCCTGATTTGAGTTCTGATTTGAATGGTCGTCTTCATATTCAGTAACCTCAGCTTTAGCATTGATGTCGTTATCTCTTAAGGTCTGTCTTAAAGCTTCCATTCCCTGCTCTACTAAAGCTTTAGTAGCAGGAGAGCTTGCTGAAATAGAAATCTTGGTAACATCATCAGCAGAACCTACATCAAGAGAAATCTTCATCTTACCTAAACCATGAGGATTTAAAGTCAAATCCATAGTCTTTAAGTTCTTTGCTGCCATCTGCATTACTTTTTCAGTTAAAGCCTGCGCATTTTGCTTTAAGTTAGATGACATGCTCAATAAGTCAAACTGTTTTGAAATCTGGTTCTGAGTGTTTTCCTTATTAGTTGCAGCAGACTGCTGTAACATACTCTGGAATGACTGATTCTGATTAGTGTCAGAGTTTTCTCCCTGAGATAAGTCTGATGACATTACTGAGCTTGAGTTTTCAAAAGCTGACTTTATAGCCTGCTCTAGACTTTGAAAACCATTTGAGCTTATCTTCTGATCTTGAGTATTATTTAAATTAACTCGATTTAATCCGGTGCTGTCAAGAGTACCTCTTGAGCTTGTATTAGTATCGCCCTGGGTTGTCACCCTTAATAATTCTAAGGATTTAGCTAAAGTGTTTTCTGATGCTTCTTCTTTAGAATCCATAATAGCGTCAATCTTGCTCTTTACATCTGCTTTAGAAAGTTTTTCATCCAGTGATTTAGATAACTTTAAGCTCTGCTCAATTAAATCAAAATCATCAGCACCAAAATCAGTGTTTTCACTGTCATTGGAAGTTACTTTAACTGATTCAACCTCTGCATCACCTAAAAGTTCATTGAACCATGAATCGAGATTATTCTCTTCTGATGAACTTGCATTTAAAGTATTTTTTGATGCATTTACATCTGATTTTAAAGTGGCATCAATTGCTGTTTTGATAAATTCATTTAATTTAGTGTCATCTAAATTCTCAATGGAACTTAAATCCTCATTTGAAAGATTTAAAAGTGAATTCTTTAAATTCTCTGTATCAAATGAGCTAGACTGTAAGCTATCAGCGTTATTAGCATTAGAGCTAATTAAATTAGAGCTTCTCTGCACTATTTTATCTACTAACACAATTTTCTGATTTAAGGCATTAACATCACTTGCATCCATCAATTGATTTGAATTAGAAAAATCAACAGTATAGCTATCAGTATTGCCTAATAAGTCGGCTTTGTCTAATAAGTCGGCTTTGTCTAATAAGTCAGTATTATCTAAAACTAGCTCTGTATTCTCTGTACCTAAAAGATCTGGGATTAGGATTTCATCATTTGATGATAAGTTTTTATTTGATAAGTTTTCTTCATCATCTAAATTTGCTCTAACATCTTCAACTTTAGCTGACTCTGTCTTTACAGCATGATTATTCTGCTTTTCAGAATTTTTGTTAGATACAAGAGTATCAGTTTTCAAGTTAGATGATTTATCAAGAGTCTTATTAGAGCTTGTGCTTTTTACATTCTTCTTGATAGTTCTTACAGGACTTTTTACATTCATGGAGTTCTGTACTGATGAAGTTGCAGTCAGCGATTTTGAGTTAATGGCTCCAGTTAGAGAACAGAATAGATCACTAAAGTCAGAAGCATTCTGTTTAGACACTGTTGAATTAACGTTGCCGTTAGAGGCAACATTGTTTTTAATAGTCTGATATGTATTGCCGATGTTTTGCATTGCACATCCTCTCTTACAAGACAGCTGTATATTTTTATTTAATAATTCAATTAGTTATTTATTTTTTTTACATTTCATAAAGAAGTTTGTCTTTATATAAACTTATAGATGCAAATACTTTGCCAAGTTTAAATCTCGAGTCTATTTGTTGATATGAACCAGTGGATTAACTTTTTTCTTAGATTTTTGATTAGGAAGAGAGATTGAGAACTTCAAAAGAAAAACATCTCTTGATGGCTTATTTAAGCAAATGTACTTTTGCTCAAAAAGAGCAGATCAAAAGGTAACTTTCAATCTGCAATATGACAGTTATTTTAAGCTCTTATTTATGAATATTGGGCTTTGATCATAAAACGCAAAACTGCATTTAATTCACTTTTACAGAAAAAGCTTTCAATTCTGTTATTTCTCCACCATACAGAGAGAAAGCTTTGGTGTTCCAGTTCTGCCAGTTCTAATTTAAAAGTGTAGTATCAAAAGGAGCAGGCTCACTTACAGATACATAAGGCAAACCAAAATCTTAACCTTCAGCAGCATAATCCAAAGCGGTTTTGACAATTCTTACATGAGGGATAAATTCTCCATGCATATAAAAAGAAGCCATCTGAATTCCATATTCATAGCCTTGCAGTTTTTCAAATAAGCCAGCTGCTATTCTCTGTGTTGTTTCACCTTTGTTGTAGCCTGGAAACATTCTATTGATATCAGTATCATCCATGGCCCAAAAGCATTTGCCGATGTTCATGGAAAAAGGGTTAGCACTTGGAATTACAGTAACACTAAGACATTTTTTGTAAAAAGCCATGATTCTCTAACATGTTAAGTTCTTTTACAATCTGAGAACAAACATACTACTGAACTATTTTTACGTAAGCTAATATTGTGGACAGGTAAACTGAATTTTAACGTTTGATTTAGGAGATGTTTTTAGCTCGGTTGCTGCTTAAATGAAGGTAAAATACATCTTTGAAAAAGGCGGGACTAAAAAAGCTAGCTCTGAAAAAAAGATTAGCTGTTAACTTTATCTTTATCCATTAAAAGACGGGCTTGTTTTGAGCTTACGATATCATCTGTTAATTTTTGCTCAGCTTTAGCTTCCTTTAAAAGGCGTTCTTGCTTGTGCTTTTCTAATAAAGACTCAATGATCTTTCTTCTTTTTTGCTTATCTAAATAGTTTTGCTTAGCACGCTCTTCCTGACTCTGCAGTTGAATAAGACCAGCTTCCTGGCGAATTTTAATCTTATCTAGCTTTGATAAAAACTGCTGATATGACATATACATGTTCATATCCATGCCGTTTTTTGACTTTACGGTCATCTCATTTTCGTAGATCTTTTCAAACTGTTTTAACTGTTCGATTTGACGCTCAAAATTGATAACAGCATTTTTAGCATCAGTCCACATTTCAAGTGCACTGTCTTCTTCTTTTTTTCTTAAATCAAGAACTAACAGTAGAGCTTTATCACCACTCATGACTTATTCCGTGAACCTATGCTGTAAAACTAACCTTTAAAGTTATTGGTTATTTGTACTTTTGATGGTTTCAAGATGGCACCTGAAGAGCCTCCTGTTGCCTTTAAAGTAGCGCCTTGAGCTGGTCTTTGTGCTTGAGCATTTACCTGTTGCATTGCGTTAATCTTATTCTGAGCATCGTTAATTAAAAGCATCGATAATTGTTTTAAACCATCTAAGGACTGCTTAAATGGAACAATATCTTTCATGCCCTGAACTGTAAACTCATCAATATATGGCTTAATCATAATCGCCTGATCAACTCTTGGATCGGATCCTTTCTGATAAGCACCAATCTGAATCAACTCACGGCTTTGAGTATATTGAGCTAAACACTGTCTAATGGTTCTTGCCATTACCATGTGCTCAGCACTTACAACAGCTGGCATAACACGGCTTACTGATTTTTCAACATCAATAGCAGGGAAGTGACCAGAGTCTGCTAATTGTCTTGATAACACAATATGACCGTCTAAGATAGCTCGAGCAGAGTCTGCAATAGGATCTTGCAGATCGTCACCTTCGACTAAAACTGTAAAGAAAGCTGTAATAGAGCCCTGACCTTCACCTCCGTTACCTGCTCTTTCAACTAAGGCTGGTAATCTAGCAAATACTGATGGAGGATAACCTTTAGTAGCAGGAGGTTCACCTACAGCCAGAGCAATCTCACGCTGAGCCATGGCATAACGGGTTAATGAGTCGATCATCAACAGTACGTTATAGCCCTGATCTCTAAAGTACTCAGCAATAGACAGTGTCGTTTCACATCCTTTTAGACGCATTAAAGGAGAAGCATCAGCAGGAGCTGCAATTACCACAGAACGGGCTCTACCCTCTTCACCTAAAATATCATCAATGAATTCTTTAACCTCACGACCACGCTCTCCGATTAGACCTACTACAACAATATCAGCTGTAGTACCACGGGTCATCATACCTAAAAGCACTGACTTACCCACACCAGAGCCTGCGAACAAACCAATACGCTGACCTTGACCAATGGTTAAAAGAGCATTGATTGCTTTTACACCTACGTCTAATGGCTGTTTAATTGGGCGACGCGCCATAGGATTTAATTTTGTGGCATGCCATCGGGTTGATTCTTTAGCTACTAAGGGGCCTTTGCCATCGATAGGATTGCCGATACCATCTACAACTCTTCCTAAAAGATGCAAACCATAGGGATAGCTATCAGCACTACTGATTGGAGTTACCAGATCACCATTTTGAACATCGGTAATTTCTGTTGTAGGCATCAAAAAGGTAGTACCACCTGAGAACCCTACCACTTCAGCAGTCATAGGACCTGAGGCAGTATCAATTCTGCAGCGCTGACCTAATGGTACTTTAATACCAACAGCCTCTAGAGTAAGACCTACTACTCTTGTCAAACGACCTGATAGTACCGGCTCACTTTGCTTATCAGGTAAATTAACTGATTGCAGTCTTGATAAAAGGTTATTCATGACAGTTACCTTTAAGCTTGAGGAGGAACCGTTCCATTAGGATCTAATAGAGGATCAACCAGAGCTTCATCAGAAGCTGCTTGAGCCTGTAAATTCTCAGGAACACTTTGCTCATTTTCCTCTGGAAGCTGTTCATTTTGAGCATCGGCATTGTTTTCAACAAAGGTTGGTGCAATATCAGACAAAACTCTTGGAGCTACTGGCTTTTTAGGAGTTTCATCATAATCAGGACAACCTTCAACAGGCTCTCTTAAAGCTTTATCTACACTAGGATAAACACTAGTTAAAAAATCCTGTAAAAGCGCATCAATTCTGTCATTTAATTTCCAGTTAATCTCAGATTGAGAATTTGTAACCTTAATGTCACCTACTTCAATTGAAGGATCTTCTTTTAAATCCCATTTTTGAGATTTGATGTACTCTTGACCAAAAGTTGCCTCAACGACAGATAAATCTTCCGGATTTAAGTAGATTTCAGCACCTTTTTGAGCATTAGGCAGGATAGATACCGCTTTTTCTATTGATTTTTGTAAAAATTGAGCGTTTTTCTCGATTTCTTTACAAGTAATTACTTTAACTAAGCGAGAAACAATATAAGCAAGTTCATCAGTGACATCTCTGTCAACTTCTCTTAAAGGATTAGCAAGACAATCAGCTAAATATCTGAATCTCTCAGACTGCTCTAATACGACCTGTTGGCCAGACTCTAGTCCTTCATTATGACCTTTGACAAAGCCATCTTCATTGCCTTGTGCAAAACCTTGGTCATAACCTTTTTTAGAACCTTCTTCAAAGCCTTTGTCATAACCTTGCTTTTGGCCTTCACTTAAACCTTGTTCAAGTCCCTGCTTATAGCCATCGTCGCGACCTTGAGCTAAACCTTCCTCATAAGCGTCGTTTCTGATTTTATCTAGCTCTTCAACAGTAACTAATGGAGTTTGATTTTCAGCCTTTGCGTTTTCTAATTCCTCATCTAAAATGGAGTTAGCCTCTTCCATAGCCTTACGCTCTTCTTCGCGCTCTTTAGCAAGTCTTGCTATCTCCATTTCTTTACGTCTGCGCTCTAGAGCATCAATGCTGATACCTAGCGCATTAGTACCGTTTTCTTCATCGGTTGACAAGGTAGGCCATTGCTTTACTTTGTAATCTGTTACTTTCTTTGCAGAGGTGACAGTTGTAACTTTTCTGTTATATCTAACATCGATCTTAGAGTGAACATAAGGATCGGTCTCTTCTGCAATAACAAAGTCATCGCCTTTAGCGTCTTGTACTGTCTTTAAAAAGTCATCCATGACTAAAAATCATCTCTTCTACATTAAGTAACAGCTTGCCTTCCCTTTAAAGCAAGCCCTGTACTCCAGTGACACCGTTAATATACGAAGTCGCCACCACCGCCACGATTTAGCATAATAGCGCCAGAATCTGACAGTTTTCTTGCAATAGTAAGGATCTCTTTTTGTGCTGCCTCAACATCGGAGAGCTTGGTAGGACCCATAGATGCCAAATCTTCCTTTAAAGAAGCAGATGCACGTGAAGACATGTTCTTGAAGAACTTCTCCTTTAGGGTATCGTCTGCGCCCTTTAGAGCCTTCTGCAGAACGTCACCTGGAACATCACGCAGCAAGGTCTGTATAGAACGATCGTCAACAGCTCCCAAGTTTTCGAATACGAACATAAGATCCTGGATCTGATTGCCGATTTCTTTATCCTGAGACTGAATTGCATTCATTAACTGAGTCTCAGTTGAGCTGTCTAAGTAGTTCATAATATCAGCAGCACTCTTCAGACCACCAATCTTGGCAGACTGAGAACCTGCAGCACCAGCAAACTGTTTTTCCATGATTTCGTTTAATTCCTGTAATGCAGCAGGCTGAACTTCCTCTAAGGTAGCAATACGCATGATTAGGTCCAAACGTACGGCCTCAGGGAACTGAGCTAAAATTTCAGCTGACTGTTCAGGCTCTAAGTAGGATAAAACGATAGTCTGAATCTGAGGATGCTCATGCTGAATAATAGTAGCAACCTGACGGGCATCCATCCATTTTAGAGAATCCAGACCACGTGAACCTGTACCCAAAGAAATCTGTTCGATAAGGTTGTTGGCTTTTTCTGAACCTAAAGCTGCAACTAGGGCATGGCGTACGAAATCTGAATTGCCAAGACCTAAATTTGAATGCTTGGTTACATCCTTTAAGAAGGACTTATGTACTGCATTTACCTGATCTTGAGAGAAAGCAGACATTTCTGACATTCTGATACCTAACTTTTGAACCTGTTTTGGTTCTAGGTTTTTGAAAATCTGTGCAGCATCTTCCTCAGAGAGAGATAACATTAGAAGCACGGCCTTATCCATGCCACTCATGTTCTCTAAGGCAGATTTTTCATCCTCAGTAAGTTCCAAAACTGCTTTGTTTGATACAGCAGTACTTACTGCGCCACCTGCATCAGTGGTTTGAGGTAATGATGGAGCGTTATCTGACATTTATAACTCCTAAGCCTTTTCTTTAAGATCTTCTTCTAACCAATCTTTAATAACCTCAGCTGTAAGCTGTGGTTCATTAGAGGCAAGAGTACGAACTGCTTTGAGCAGATCTGCTTCTTTATGGAGGTTAGGAAGCTCAATACCGCCTTCATGATTGATTGTATATACCTGATCTGCCAATTCCTTATTCTTAGCAATCAAGTTGAAATCGTCATAACCATCTAAAGCTGACTGAGAATCCAACTCGTCTTGATCGACATCTGGATTGAGCTCGTCTTCGTCCTTGTGTAAGAGCTTGTTGAGCAATGGACGGATGATAAAGATGATTACAATCAGCACAATGATGATTGAGCCACCAATACGGACTAAGCGGTAGAAGAACTCCTGCTCGTACCATGGAAGAGGTGGTTTGATGTCACCATGTGGGAATGAAACTGTTTCTACTTTTACAAAGTCACCACGGCTTTCGTTTAAACCTAAACCGCCACGAACTAGGTCTGCAATCTTATCCAGATCTTCTTGTGAACGTGGAACATAGGTAATGTTACCATCTTTGTCTAATTGCTTTACATAATCAACAGCAACTGACACGGTCAATCTCTGAACTACGTTAGATGGTCTTACAGTATGACGTAAGGTGGTATCAACCTCATAGTTTCTTACTGCTTCACGACTTTCTTTTTTATTGTCTGAGGTTGTAGATGCCGCATTAGCAGTACCATTTTTCAACTGCTGAGGAATAGAAGCATTAGCAGGAGGCTGATTTGATAATGATCCTGGTACTCCATAAGGATTAGTCTTTTCATCATTACCAGACTGTTCTTTTAAAGTCTCAGAACGCACAGCCTGTGAGTCAGGGTTATATAACTGTGAAGTTTCTTCTTGAACTGTAGTATCTAGTGTTACATCAACTTCAGATGAGTAGTTACCCAAACCTAGCATTGGAGCTAAGATTGTATCTAACTTGTCTCGATACTGAGCTTCACGCATAGTACGGATTTCAAACTCGCGCTGTAACTTGTTTTCAGCTGTATCTGTCTTAACCTCAGCTGATAACTGTCTGCCCTGTTGGTCTGTTACAGAAACGTCTTTACTCATCAGATTATGAACTGATGAGGATACTAAAAAGCGAATTGAGTTTACGTTCTCAGGTGTCAAATAAGCATTTTGCTTTAATGTAACGACAACAGCAGCACTAGGTCTGCTCTTTTCACGAGCAAAAACATTCTCTTTTGGAATTGCTAAAAGCACTGTTGCATGCTGTACTCCATCAATTCTTTCAATGGCACGAGCTAACTGTACTTCTCGACCGTGCTTAATTCTCTCATTTTCCATTCTCTGAGAGACACCAAAGCCGGTATCTGACATGATAATTTGGTCGCCCTCATCAGTTTTTTCCTGAGGGAGAGCAATACCCTTTCTTAACATCTTTTCAGTGATTTCATTGTAATCCTTAACATCAACTGAAATGGTATTACCTGATAATCTGTACTTGTAGCCTTCGTTTTCTAAGAAATCTAATACGCCACCAATATCCTGAGTTGAATACTGACCTAATTTGCGCTCTGACTCTGGAGATTTACCTGATGAGGAGAAACTGATTACAGCAAAGATAATAGCTGCAACAAAGATCACTAAGAAGCCTAAAATAATCAGACGGTGAACCATCTCACCATCTTTGAAAAAGCCCTTGATGCTAGATGTTTTAGAGGTATCAACATCTTCATCTGCCCCAACTGCAGGCATAGACTCAGTATTCTGTGCTACAAGATCTTTTGACTGACTGCTATCTGTAGTTGTCAGAGCTGATGATGTATCCTGCTCTTGACCGCCCTGCGCTACAGGAAAACCGTTGTCTGCCATTTTTTATCCTCACCGTAAAAGCATGCAGAATAAATTAGATCTGCATCTGAGATATTGTCTTATAAGCTTCAATCATTTTATTGCGAACCTGTAAGGTTGCATCAAATGAAATACTAGCTTTTTGGGATGCGAGCATAACATCTGATAGTGTCATTGATCTGTCACCCAAATCAAAACGAGTCTGCTTATTTGATGAATCGTTTTGTAAATTATTAACTGTTTCAAAAGCTTCATGGAGCATGTTAGCAAATGCACCTACATTATCAGTTTGCTCTATAGGAGCAGCCCCTGATGTAGTGGTTACTTCAGGCTGATTAAATACAGGTGTGTTGTTAACATTCTGATTTAACATCTGGTTATCAGCTGATGCCATGCTTAAAGTACGCATCTGTTGTTGCATCTTCTGAAGCTGAGCTAACATTGAAGTTGCACCAAGACCATTTATTGACATACTCATATCTACCTCTAACTGTCAAAATTCAGACAGATTAATCTTTTACTGAGGTATATCTTTCAAGTTGTGTGCCAACTTTTATCTTTTGGTGTAAAACAACGTAAACATATAAGTAGATTGTGCCTTTTTCCTTGCTCTATTTCAAGAATTTAACTAAATGCTGGCTAAAAGAATTGATATTACTCACTGTTTCAATTGAACCTTTGTAAAAACGCAGATTGAAACAGTGTGAAACATAGAAATCTCAAAGGTATTAGCTGATATTAGGTTGTTATAAAGCTAAGCTAAAACTCCTTGTACAAAATTATTATTTATAAACTAATATTCTTTTGACAGAATTTTTTTATTATTATAAATTCAAATAGTTAGATAATAATTTTATGTAATACTATTTTGTATAAAATTACTGTTTTTGTTTAACCTTCAACTTTTTCTAAAGCAACAATCTCACAAACAGGAGTATCCCTCTTATCTCTACTCTTAGAGTTATTCTCTAAGACTAAAGCTACTGGTACTACAGTCTTATCTGTAAGACGTCTTGCGTACTTGTTCTTTATGATTTGCTCTTTAACTTCGGTAAGTTTTGTGTCAATGTCTTTACTGTTATCTGTTACCTTTAATTCAAAGACATACAGATACTTACCAGCTTCAGCTGTAATATCTGCTCTGCCACAAGCGCCCATTACCTCTGTTGAGGCTGATACATTAAAGGTTAGCATGGCTAGCTTTAGTACATCTCTAAAACATGCTTCATTAAACTTCTTTACGGTTTCATAGGAGAACTCATTGATAAGGGTATTGAAGAGCTCTTTTATCTTATCTAAGTTTCCTGATGCTAGAACTTCTTTGAAAGGTTCAATGAATCTTAACTTAGAGTCTTGGGACTTTGTAAGTTGATTTAATACAAGGTTTGAATAAGCTTTCTTTACCTCAAGATTGGGAATACCAACCTTAAAATAGCCGTCAAAAGCTGACTTAATACAGAAATAGCCTGCCTGGTACAAGATAGCAAATAAATCAATGTTAGATATGTTTTCAATACTTGGATATAAAGAATCAGTATCTTTATTAACTGTTGAGTCAATACCTAGCAGAGATTGCAATTCATTTGAATTGTATTTTTTTAATCCTTGTTTTAGATAATTAACTAAAAACGTTGGTGTTGAACCACCTGATGATACCCAGTAAGGAATGAAACCTCTATGAGGTGATTTTAAGAAATTTAATATCGACCAAGGATTGTAAACATGGTGCATACAATCTTCATCAAAACTGTAGCCATCATAATTTCGCTTTAGTTCTTCAACAACTTTTTCATGTGTATAACGTTCTGTTGGGAACTTCCTGTTTAAAGTCTCTACAGCATTATCAATATACTCACTAAAGTATGATTCTAATTCATCAGACGTATAGCCTAATAATGCACCATAGTCGCTATCTAAAGTTAAATCTGTAAGATGATTAAACGCAGAGAATATTGAGGTATGTGAGTAATAAGTTACACCTGTGATAAAGATAAAACGGAATTTTACTTGAAATGATTTAACCGTAAAATAAAAGTTAGATAAGATCTTACGTCTATCTTCAAATTCATTACTATCATTTAAGACTGCAGTTAAAGGAGCATCATATTCATCTACTAGCAGTACAACTGCTCTCTCATCTTCATTTTCAATAGACTTCTCAAGTAGTTTTGCTGGAAAATCTACCTTTTCTTTTGTAGGTTCAATTCCAGCTCTTTCTAAAGAAAACCTCAAACTGTCCATAAAATCATTATTAAATGAACCAATAGAAGGTGTTTCTTTAAATACAGAGAAATCTAAATGAAGTACTTTATAAGTTTTGTCTTTCCACAAAGGTTCAATCTTTAAACCTTTAAATTTCTCAAGACCATGAGCAAAGAGTTCATGAAGTGTATTGATAAGAGTAGACTTACCAAAACGTCTTGGGCGAGAAATGAAAAATGGACCTTTTTTAGATGCAAATTGATTGATAATTGCTGTTTTATCAACATAAATACAATTATTGTCAATTAACTCTCCAAAATCTGTGGTATCTGGAAGTTGCTTTGTAAATTCCATTTTGTTGTCCTAAAAAAGCTCTTTCTTAGTATAAGTATATCATCAGTGATAGTTTAATTTTTTAACAGAATAACTAAGGATTGAAGATAAGTAAGTTATTGGATGGAAATTAAGCTCAGGAAAGAACTCCTGAGCTTGAAATGAAGAGTTTAAAAGATTAGTTTCTCTTTAAAACTTTTACGCCTTCTTCTGTTGCGTAAAGGACGATGTCTGCACCTTTAGAAGCAAATAAACCTACGGTTACAACACCTGGGATCTGGTTAATTTTCTGCTCTAGAGCTACTGGATCAGTAATATGCAGACCATGAACATCTAAGATCTCACAACCATTATCGGTAATGCAGTCTTTACGTAATACAGGATCACCACCAAAGGTACGTAAGGTACGAGCTACCTGCTCTCGAGCCATTGGGATCACTTCAACTGGTAATGGGAATTTACCTAAGCACTCAACTAGCTTTGATTTATCTACGATACAGATAAACTTTGATGCCATTGAAGTTAAGATCTTCTCACGGGTTAAACAAGCGCCACCACCTTTAATCATATTAAAGTTAGGATCAACTTCATCAGCGCCGTCGATATAAACCTCATAAGGATCTGTCTTATTAGGATCAACAACTTTAACACCGATCTTGGTTAATGCTTCTGTGGTCTTGTTTGAAGAGCTTACAGCGGCTGCAACAGGAACTTTATTAAGACCAATCTGCTCAATAAACTTCATTACAGTAGAACCACTGCCTACACCTAAAACAGCATTCTTTGGAATATATTCTAATGCTGCCTTAGCAACCATTACCTTTAATTCATCCTGTGTCATTTGCATACCTCGATTAAGCAACAGTAACCTTTGCAAAGCGACGCTTACCAACCTGCCAAATAGCAGTTCCCTTCTCTACAGGAGCGCCCTTGTCGGTAATCACCTTACCATCACACTTAACAGCAGACTGCTTAATCATTCTCATAGCATCTGATGTTGAAGCGCATAAACCTGCGTCCTTTAATAGATTTGGAATAGTAGTTGAAGTTACAGTAACCTCAGGGATGTCGTCAGGTAATGCACCTTTAGCAAACTGAGACTTAAAGCCTTCAACAGCAGCATTAGCTGCATCTTCACCATGGTAGCGAGCTACAATTTCACGACCTAATTCAATCTTAGCATCACGTGGATTCATTTCACCACTGTTGCATTTGTCGTGAACAGCCTTGATTTCATCAATATTCTTGAATGACAGAAGATCATAGTATGACCACATCAGATCATCTGAAATAGACATAATCTTACCGAACATCTCTTTAGGAGCTTCGGTTACACCAATGTAGTTGTGCTTAGACTTTGACATCTTAACTACGCCATCTAAACCAACTAACAGAGGCATCATCAGTACACACTGTGGCTCCATGCCGGCATCTTTTTGCAACTCACGGCCCATCAATAAGTTAAACTTCTGATCGGTACCACCTAACTCAACATCTGATTTAATAGCTACAGAGTCATAGCCCTGGAATAATGGATATAAAAACTCATGAATAGCAATAGGCTGCTGTGAAGCAAAACGCTTTGAGAAATCATCACGCTCTAACATACGAGCTACGGTTAGTTTTGAAGCTAACTTAATGGTACCTGCAGCACCTAATTTCTCACACCACTCGCTGTTGTAGCGGATCTCGGTTAAATCTTTATCTAAGATCTTAAAAGCCTGTTCAGCATAGGTCTTAGCATTTTCAATGATCTGCTCACGAGGTAACTCAGGACGGGTTGCGTTCTTTCCAGAAGGATCACCAATTGATGCTGTAAAGTCACCAATGATTAAAACAATCTTGTGACCTAACTTTTGGAAAGTTCTGAGCTTATTTAAGATCACAGTGTGACCTAAATGGATGTCAGGAGCGGTAGGATCCATACCCAGTTTAATAGTTAACTGACGACCTGATTCAAGTTTTTTCTTTAATTCGTCTAATGGAATAATTTCTTCTGCACCACGAGCTATTTCACGTAATGCCTTCTCGATATCTGACATCTGACTAATATCCTAAATTTATGATTTTCAAAAACAGACAATAATTCCCTTATTTTATATTAAAATGACATCTAACTCCATTTAATCTTGTTTTTCAGTTAAAAAAGGACCTTTATGTCTGAGTACTATATAGGACTGATGTCAGGCACCAGTGTCGACGGCATCGATGCTGTTTTAGTTCATTTTGGAAAAGAAGAATCTTCTGCCTCACTAAATGAGCAGAAAACTTCAAAATCCAAATACAACGTTAAAAGTAGGATTGTAGATTCTATAAGTATTGATTTTGATGAAGAGCTAAAACAGTTGCTGCACAGCCTCTGTACAGGCACAGACAATGAAATTGAAAAAGCTGGAGTTGCAAGAGTAAAACTAGCTGAATATGAAGCTAAAGCTGTAAATGAGCTTATAAAAAAAGCTTCCATAAACAAAGAAGATGTAGTAGCTGTAGGCTGTCATGGTCAGACTGTAAGACATCGTCCAGAAAAAGGATTTTCAATTCAGTTAGATGATGGTCCTAGAGTTGCTGCTCTCACAGGAATTGATGTTATCAATAACTTTAGAGCTGCCGATATTGCTAACGGTGGTAATGGAGCTCCGCTTACCCAGGCTTTCCACAGAATTCAGTTTTCATCAGCGGACAAAGTATCCATGGTGCTAAATTTAGGCGGGATTGCGAATCTTACAGTTATTGATAAAGATGCAGAGCACTCTATCCTTGATGCATTTGATACTGGACCTGCTAATACCCTTATTGACTCAGCCACAAGATTATTATTAAAAATGCCTTTTGATAAGGATGGAGAAATTGCAAGATCTGGTAAAGTCATCCCTGCTTTACTTGCTAAATATCTATCTGAACCATATTTACAGTTGCCACCTCCAAAATCAACTGGTCGAGAAACTTTTAATCCTGAGTTCATCGCCGAAGAATTACTGCTTGCAACACAAGATAAGTCTTTTATTCCTGATTTAATTGCAACCTTAACGGAATTTACCGTGGTAGCCTCTGTAAATGCGATAAGACAGAGCCTCTTTAAATACAAAATTGATTCTGCTCGCCTGATCTTATATGGCGGTGGCGCTTATAACTCTCTAATTGTGCAGAGATTTACAAAGTTACTGGAAAGACAACATGTAGAGGTCGTTTGTGCTGACAAGCTAGGGGTAAACTCAAAACTTATTGAAGCTCATGCCTTTGCTTTCTTCGCTTATATGTTCTGTCATAGAAAACCTTTAGAGTTAGGTAAGAGCACTGGAGCTTTAAGACCATCTATTCTTGGATGTCTTAATCCTAGGGCTTAAAGAATTGGCATACATCTGACACGATTAGGCATGTTTTGATAATTAAATCTAGGTAACATAAGCTTAGCTTTTGTTTCCTAGTTAAAGATATTTTGGTAACGTTGTTGATGACGTTTAACTGTTAATACTGATTTAATTATGTTAGCTTTTTTAATTTATCCTTTTGTTCAAGCTCTTTTAATTATTCTGTTCTTTGTCTTACCCTTAAAGAAACTGTCAAAGACTGTAAGAATTGTTTTAGCACTGTTATTTGGTATTGGTTCACTTAAGATCTATTTCTACCTGTTTACTGGTGGAACTTTTATGGATCCTAAACTTACAAGATATCCTGCAATCATCTCAGACTGCATCTATTTTTCAGCAATCTTTTTGTGTATTCTAACCTTACTTAGAATGATCCTAAACGGCATCTTTAAGCTTGTTCGTTTAAATATTCATCGTTACTTAATTCCAGCTTTTTCTACAAGGTATGCTGCAGTTATGATGGTGATTTCCTGTTTTTTAGGAATTACAGGTGTCATAAATGGCTTTGCTCCACCCGAGGATATTACCTACAATCTCAAAATCAACAATCTGCCAAAAGAAGCTCAAGGCTTTAAGCTTATTCATTTGGCTGATTTACACATCAGTGCTCCTACAACTGAATCTGAAATTGAAGATATTGTCAAAAGAACTAATGCTGAAGATCCTGATTTAATCGTAATCACCGGCGATTTTATTGATGGAGATATTGCCTATCTTGACCATATGACCAAGATCTTATTTAAGCTTAAAGCTAAATATGGCGTCTATGCTGTCTCTGGCAACCATGAGTTCTATTCAGGTTATACCGAATGGTTAAATTACTTTTCACGTGGTGGCATCAAGTTTTTAGAAAATGATGGCACCGTAATTACAGATGACAATGGAACCCCACTTTTAAATCTCTGCGGTCTTATTGATCTGTCAGCTCCACGCTATGGCTTTGCCTCACCTGATATCAAAAAAGCTATAGAGAACATAAATTCTTCTGTACCTACAGTATTTCTAACTCATCAACCTAAAATAGCTCTAAAGTTAAAAGAGCTCTCAGCACTTACCCTTGCAGGTCACACTCATGGCGGTTTAATGCCAGGCTTAAAACAGATTGTAGCAGTGGCTAACGGCGGTCTAGTCAGTGGCTATTACAGGCTTGATAATGAGCAGGTTATCGTAACTAACGGTACTCGTATTTGGGCAGGTGTTCCTTTAAGATTAAATACACCATCACAGCTGATTAAAATTGTCCTAAATTAAGGATTTTCTCAAGGCACAAACTTAAATGATGTACACATGGCACTACTTATCTCCTGTTGGCGATTTAACTATGACAGGAACTGAGAGTGCCCTAACTTCACTTTATTTTTCATCTCAAAAACACCTTCCTGATTTACTTGATGATGAACTCATCAAACGTGAAACCGAGATATTTACAAAAACTAAACTGTATCTAGATAGTTATTTTGAAGGGAAAAGGCCGTCACTGTTACCTAAGATTGAAATTCATACCACACCTTTTAGACATAAAGTTTATGAGATCTTGTCTACTATAGGTTACGGTAAGACTTTAACCTATGGAGATATTGCGAAAATTCTTATAGATAAGAACAAATTAAAAGCAATGTCGTCCCAAGCTGTGGGAAATGCGGTAGGTCATAATCCAATATGTATCATTATTCCATGTCATAGAGTACTAGGTAAAGACGGTGCGCTTACTGGCTTTGCAGGAGGTCTTGAAGCTAAGAAAAAATTACTTTCTTTAGAAGGTATTGCCTTTAAAGAGTAATTTCTCTTTATGGTAGACATGGTAGATCTATCTTTTACTGATAGATAAAATTGTCTCTTTGCATTTAAAAACTTGCAGATACTTGTTAATATTTAAGGTAATATTACTGATGTCATTCTTCACTTAATATGACTTTTATATAGGTAATTATCTAGGATCATTAATGCAAAACATACCTCATATCGGACTTGAAACCGAGTCTATTGTTATCTTTTCTCTTCTTGCTATTGCAGGTCTTTTAATCGACTTATTTGCTCACCGTGCAGATAAACCTATCTCGGTTAAAGCTGCAGCCATGTGGTCAATATTTTGGATTGCTGTAGGAAGTTTATTTGGAGCTTTCTTGTGGTATCACTTTTCAAAAGAAGTGGCTTCTTTGTATTTTGCTGGCTACGCTTTTGAAATGGCAATTTCTGTAGATAACCTTTTTGCCATCATGGCCGTATTCTCATGGTTTGGAATTTCATCAGGTTATACCCACAGAGTTTTATACTGGGGAGTTTTAGGCGCTGTTGTCTTCAGACTCATCTTTGTTTTAATTGGAACAGAGCTCTTCTCATTAGGAGCTTATGTGGAGATTATCTTCGCGATTATGGTTGCTTTATCTGCAATCTTAATGATGAAGAAAAAAGAGAACACTGGCATTTCTGACTTTTCAAATCACCCTGCCTATAAGCTCGTTAAGTTCTTTGTACCTGTATATCCTAAGCTCATAGGACATAATTTCTTTGTTTCAAACTCTCATGTTCAGGAAGAACTCAAAAAAGAAGAGAACAAACACATCGTACTAAAGAGAAAAGGTCTTGTTTATGCAACTCCGCTGTTCTTATGCTTAGCTATTGTTGAGACATCTGATGTGATGTTTGCTTTTGACTCTGTACCTGCTGTGATTGCTGTATCTAAAGATCCATTCATTGTGTATTCTTGTATGATTTTTGCTATCTTAGGATTACGTTCAATGTACTTTATTCTAGATGCTTTAAAGAATGCCTTAGTATATCTAGAAAAAGCAGTAATTGTGCTACTGTTCTTTGTAGCTTTCAAACTAGCAGCAGCTGCTTCTTTACATTTAACAGGTTACGGTCTTGATATAGACGTATATACCTCTCTGATTGTGATTGTAGTTACACTTTCTGTAGGTATTGTTGCCAGTCTCCTGTTTGCTCCTAAAAAAGACAAATAATCATATAGCTCGGTCGATGCAGACCGAGCCTGTATTTCAGCCTATTTCATTTTAAATTGTCTGTTTTATTAAACTTACAATATTCAGATCAAGGTCCGTTTTTCAAAAATTACCTTACCTATCGTTTTTACATACTGTTACAATTACAATTATTTTACGGTTGAGGCTATTTTGTTAGCTCTGTTGACTTTTACATAATAAGATTAAGCCTATAGACTTTGCCCATATATTCATCACAAATAAGGATTTTCATAATGTCTGAAAACTATCTTCTCAAGCTCTTAAAAGATTCATCAAACAACTGTAGTTTTTCAATTATAAATAAAGATAAAAACGAGTATCTTGTAAGAAAACTTGTAACTACCTGTGACTTTAAAGGTAGTCTTACCATGTTCTCAGGAAAGGTAGCAGATCCTGACGACAAACTTTATGCTGAAGGTTTTCAGATGCTCTCTCAGACTGGCGGTACCTTTAAAAATATAGAAAACATCGGTCGTTGCCCAGATGATGAACCTCCTTACAGTCATAAAAATAGCAATTCTGAATACAAAGAAGCCTATAACTTTATAATCTTCAAACACGATGGTTTATGGCATTTATTAGGCTTTACCTCCTGCGAACATTACACTGGTCTTTTTAAGATCTTCAGAGATGGAAACTTACAGATTGAACTTTTAACTGAAGGTAAAGAATTTAAATGTGGTGAAATAATTGAATCAGAGTACTTCACCATTTTAGAAGGTAAGCATAAGGCAGAAGTCTTAAAAGAATTTGCCTCACTTATCAATACTCACCACACACCTTTAAAGTTTGACCATACTCCTACAGGCTGGTGCTCATGGTACTGCTATTATGCAAATTTAACCGAGCATGCTGTTTATACCAATCTTGATGAGATGAAAGAGCATGATAACCTTGAGTATGTACAGTTAGATGATGGCTATCAGACACATATGGGTGACTGGCTTAACTTTACTGATAAATTTCCATCAGGCTTTGAAAGAGTTGTATCAGATATTTTAAAAGCAGGTAAGAAACCTGCCTTATGGTTAGCCCCTTTTATTGCCAGTGAGAATTCAGAGTTGTTTAAGCAGCATCCTGACTGGTTTGCTACAGATCTAGATGGTAATTTGGTATCAGCAGATAAGATAACCTACGGTGGCTGGAGAGATTTAAACTGGTATCCTCTGGACTTTTCAAAAGCAGAAGTTGTTACCTATATTCAGAATGTCTTTAGCTATTTTCATGACAAACTCAATATAAAATACTTCAAATTAGATGCCTGTTACTGGGGAGCTATCAATGGCTACAAGTTTGCATCAGGAAACTCAAGGATAGACAATTATCGCGAAGGCTTAAAAGCAATTCTATCTGTTGTAGGAAAAGACAGCTTTGTACTAGGTTGCAATGCCCCTATCTGGCCTAGCTTAGGTTTAGTTCATGCAATGCGAGTAAGTGATGATATCCAAAGGACCAGATTCTGGATTGAACACGATGCCAAAGAAACCTTCTCTAGACAATGGATGAACAGAAAGTTATGGATTAACGATCCTGATTGCCTGTGTCTTAGAAACTTTGAAAATCAGATTGCAACTGAAGAGGACTTTAACTTCCACTTATGTGCAGTTTTAGTTTCAGATGGCGTACTGATGTTAGGAGACTCTTTAAAAGAGCTTGAACCAAAAGATTTTAACCGAATTGATAAAATCATCGAAGTTCAAAAATGGGATAAGAGCATCACTTATGATGATGACTTTACTCATTTTGTAATTAAGGATAACAAATCTTCACGTAAAATAGATGTTTTCTTTAACTGGATCAATCAACCAATTTCGGTTAAAGCAAACGGTGATGATCTGTTTACAGACTTACCTCTTGATGAGAAAGAAATTACCATAGCACCATTTAGCGCTAAAGCTGTACTTTCTGAATAACTTACACTTTTGTGTGTATCAGAGCCTAAACACCTTCTTTAGTGTTCCAGGCTCTGATATGAGTCCTGTCAGTATAGAAAAAGCCCTGCTCAATACACTTTTCTACCACAAATTTAGTATTATTCTGCAGAGTTTTAAAATCTCCACCTAAAGGCATTAAATACACAGGGATTGATCTACTTGTGTTATCTAAGATTTCAAAGATCTCTTCTTTATCATGCTCCCAGGTATCTTTTGAAACTACAAACTTAAAGTAAGACTGCTCTGTATTATCGGCTATTACTCTTATAGTGCTGTAGTTTATTCTCTTGTCACGACTCTCACCTGAGTTTGACAATTTTACACTCATTGAAAAACGAGCCTCAGTTAAGACTGTTTTATCGAAGGCAATAGGAAGAGAGGCATTAGTCTCTACTGTAAGAGTGTGCCCTAATCTGTAAAAGTGCTCTAGTGTTTCAATTAAAACAGGATTGCTAAAATGCAATAAAGGCTCGCCACCTGTTAATACAAGATCTTGCTTAAAATTTGAATGAGGATAAGTTTTTACATGCGCTTCTACCGCTTTTATAAGACTTAGGCTGTCCTCATAATAAGTCCAGCTTTCTTTAAATTTAGGTGATACTGCTCTTATGGTGTCACATCCTGTAACTGTAGAACCGTCAGGAGCCTTAAGAGAACAGTTAAAGCCTTTACACTCAAAGCAACATAAAGCAGTTCTTAAAAAGATGGCTGGATGTAAATATGGACCTTCTCCTTGCAATGAGTCGAAGATCTCTACTACAGGTAATTTTGCTGACATGATGAAAATTACTGTTTTTAACTACTCTTCATAAGAGCAGTGTGATTTAGGAGTTTCCTGAAACTCTACTTTTGATACATAGACATTAAGATCATCTAACATCTTGTTGGCAATATCATAGAGCCATTTGCAGATATTCTCTGAGGTAGGAATGAAATCTACAATCACAAAGCTGTCATACTTTTCTAGAACTGACAGCTTTATATCATTTGGAAGAGTTTCTGGGATAGAAAGTGTTGATAAGTCAGCAGTTCTGTAAAAGCCATGATCAATATAATCATTGATGATGGCTGAATCTAATAAGAACAAAGGATCGTTCTCGTCAATGATAAAACGATGATCCAATACGTCATCTAAAAACTTTTTGAAACAGTTTAAATGCTTGAAGTCAGTGACCATGCCATCTGTTAGTTCTTTTGCTGCAAGATGCAGTTTCACAATTGCATGGTGACCATGCAGATGGCGACAAATACATCTGTTATCAAGGCTGAATCTTTCATCAAGAGTCTGTGTCCACACTCTATGACCATATTCAAACTCAAACTGTTTATCGATGGTGTACATTTCTTTGCCTATAGATCTGAAAAATTAGGAGTTTTACCTTGAGTGATGGCAGCAAGACCTTCTAAAGCTCTTAACACCGTCTTGAGTCTTACCTCTTCTCTGTCACCTGTAAAATGGAAACAATGAGCTATTGGTTCTTCCCCTTTTTTCATAAGTCCCACCCAGACAGTACCAACAGGTTTTGCCTCAGAACCACCGTCAGGACCTGCTATACCACTTACAGAAACACCTACAGTTGCCAGTGATGAATGCAATAAAGCACCTTTTACCATTTGCTTGACGGTGTCTTCACTTACTGCTCCAACTGTCTTTAAAGTCTCATCTTTAACCTCTAAAAGTTCCATCTTAGCTTCATTTGAGTAAGTAATAAAACCTCTGTCAAACCAAGCTGAACTTCCTGGAATTTCGACAATTGAAGCTCCAATAAAACCTGCAGTTAATGATTCTGCGGTTACATAAATATCATGGTATTTTGCATAAAGTGATTTGAACTCTAATGCTCGATTAGAGATCTCTTTTAATAACTTATCTTTCATTTTATTCTTATCTAGGACGACGTAAAGCTGAACGAGTTCCAATACCATAAGCATCACGCGCTTTCATACTTGCTACATGATGAGTTGCTCTTGGATTTGTTCCCTGTTCGTTTAAAGCTGTATTGATAAACTTGGCTCTTTGCGCATTAACCTCATCTTCAATTGAACGTGGGGTGTCAGCTGATTGAGCAGGAGCTGTGTTTAGACCTGATGCTACTACAGAAGGTGGTGGAGCCTGGAGGTTATGAACCTTAGCTAACATCTCTACTTCATAGCTTGGTAATGAAGTTCTAGTTATAACCTCATTGATGCTCATTCCTTGAGCTAGAAGTCTTTTAGCTAGAATGATCGGTTGATTTTCAACAGAATTGTTTTCAAACTCTTTTTTCTGCTGTTCAATCTTTACATTGAGATTGTCAAAATGAGCGTTAATGTCATTTTGCTTATCGGTAATATCTTGAAGTTTACCGGTTAAATACTGAATAGAGCTTTCAGATACTTTAGCCTTTCTTTCAAAAGCCTGTATCTGTTCTTCATGTTTAGCTGTGAGCTCTTTTAAGGCTTTTAATGCCTCTTCAGTGGTTGCTTTTAATTTATAATTCTCTTTTTCAAGCACTGAACAGCGATGAGAGGTTAAGATAAAAGAGATAAGAATGAACAGTAGCAGCACCACTGCTGTACTGATTACGATCATCATGGACATGTCTAAATATGAATGCATAAAGCTCTCTTCTATCTGATTTACAACAAATATATCACTACTTTTAAATCTTCGCAAAAAATCTTAAACCTTACACATAAAAGCATTGATATAGATCAAAAATCAATTGTTGTAAAATTAACACATTTAGCATTTATAATAAATCCTACTAAACTTATTAGTTTTATATAATTTAATATTTTTTACAAATTTGAGTAGCACATATGAAATCAAAACTTCTTATCAATAATCACTCAAAAGAGCTGATTATCTTTATGTCAGGCTGGGGCTGTGACGACAAACAGTTTGCTGGTATCACCTCCACAAAAGATCTGGTGATTTTTTATGACTATGGCGATTTAAAGATTGATTTTGATTTTCTAAATACCAAAAGTTCTATCTTATTGCCTATTCAGCAGGCGTCTTTGTAACCTCTCTTATAATCGACAAATTGCCAAAAGTTGAGCTTAAGGTTGCTATTAACGGAAATATCAATCTTTTTGATGAGAACTTAGGCTTAGATGAGAATATTCTTAAAGTCTTCAGAAGCATTGATGTAACTAACTTTTTGGAATTTCGTGAAAAGTATTTATGTAAAACACTTGAGGAGCTTGAGATCTTTAATGAACACTCTTGCATGCGTTCAGCCGAGTCTTGTAATCAGGAATTAGATGCACTACAAAGCTATTACAATGCCTTAGATAAGGATGAGAACTTTAAGTCTCGCTTTATCTATGACAGAATGCTACTCTCAGATTCAGATATGATCTTCAAATTCAGATACCAAAAAGAGTATTACTCTTCTTTAAATAAAACTAAGCTCTACCTAATCAAAAATGCTAATCACAATGTTTTCTCTGTACATATTACAGACTTTGATAAAATTGTTGATAGTAATTCTGAACTGTATACATATAGATTAAATTAGATGCTTTTAGTTTTATGAATTTACAAAAGAAAATGCAGTCAGGACTTAAGCCCTAGCTGCATTTTTCTTAGGAGGCAACTTATTATGATAATAATTTCAAAATATTTATCTACTAACCTAAGTTAGTTACTTCTTTCCACTCAGTTTCAGTAAATAGCTTGGTTAAATCGATTAAGATTAACAGATCATCCTTTCTGTTGCATACGCCACTAATGAACTGAGCATTCTCCTCAGTACCAACATTAGGAGTATCATCGATATCTGCTGTATTAAGATCTGCAACTTCTGCAACAGAATCAACCAAAATACCAATAACATGTTTCTCTGACTCGATGATCATGATTCTAGTGTTATCGGTTACCTCTGCAGGAGGAATACCAAAACGAGCTCTAGTATCAATAACGGTAACAACGTTACCACGCAAATTGATAATACCTAAAACGTAAGATGGAGCGCCTGGAACAGGAGCAATATCTGTATAACGCAAAACCTCACGGACCTGCATTACATTAACGCCGTAGATTTCATTTCCCAGTTTGAAAGTAACCCAACGTAACAGCTCGCCGTTCTTCTCGTTAACTGCGCTGTTTTCTTCTTTTTTCTGCTCTTTATCTGACATCTAAAAAATCCTCATCATTGAACACGTTTTGTAACGAATTGCACCTTACAGATCGCTACACAACATTACGTTCCAATCTAATTAACAATTTTAATAGAGTTTTAAAAATTTTTAATGTGCTGATACTAAATATTTGATCAGTCACTCACTTGTTGATCAAGATCTTTGAGGTTTACACCATTTTCAAACATCTTGATTAAAGCATCTACATGTAACAGCGCGCACATTTCCTTTTTAACAATACCTGCAAGCCAAGGTCTGTTACCGGCTGTCTGTCTCCAGGTCACACTGTCTTTGCTTAAAATACGATTTCCTTCTAATTCATCACAGCCAATTGACCACAATGTCTTATCTAGAGCAATCATATATTCATATTTATCGGACGCTGGAGCGTCAGACTTTACCCATTTTAATGTATCCACGACATTCATTTTCTTACCGCGGATATCAGCAATACCCATAAACCACTTTGGCTTTCCAAATAATGGAGTGATCTTCTCACACTGGAAAATGCCGCCTAAGTTTACTAAAGGGACTGCAAAACGAATTCCTTTGACTAAGAAGAACAGAGCTTGGAATTCTGATGGCATCTCAATATTTTCCCATTCATATGGATTCTCATGAGGTGTTTCATCAATTTTATCTTTCACTACAGCAGGAGTTTTATCCTTAACGTCTGCTACAGTTTGCTCAACTTTAGTCTTCTCTTCAGTTACAGGCTCAGCAACTTCGGTCTTAACCTCGGTTACAGGATCTGCAATTTCTGTTACTGTATTAGTATCAGTCTTGGTGACTTCATCATTTACGTTCTCAAGCAAAGACTGTAAAGACTTGTGCTCAACAAATGGTAAAGAGCTGTTTTCTTCTTGAGCTACGCTCTGAGTCTGAAGTTCAGGCACGTAAACTTCTGGTTGTTCTGCTACTGGAGGCTCATAGTCATCTGCAGCATAGTCAATATCATCACCAGCAGATAAACTTTGATTCTCTGTATTTTCATCATTTTCAATTGGTGTAACATCCTGTTGTAGCGCAGATAGTTCTTTCTCAGTCTCGGTCAAGCCTTCTTTTGAGGTCTCATATGAATGAGCACTCTCTTCATCAAGCATCTGCTTGAAGTAAGCTACTAAAGTGTCATCAATCTCATTAAATGACATACATTATCCTTTTAATATTCTTATATGGTTTAACCAAGCATAGAGCCCATATCATCAGCAACAATCTCTAGTTCACTGTCTTTTTTCTTTTTCTTTTCAGACTCTAAAGACACTAAAGCTGCTGCATTAGGGGATATTCTATCTGGGTTTACAGATAACTCTTTTACAAGCTGATCAGTTAACAGCTTTCTGTAAGCTACGGCACCACGGCATTTTTCATCTAACATGGTAATAGGCATTCCCTTTTGGGATGATTCTCTAAATAGAGTATCCACAGGGATCTGACCATCCCAGAGATTATCTGTATAGTGTGCTTTTAAAAATTCTAAAGAAGTTCTGCTAGCCTTTGTACGTTTATCAAACATAGTAGGCACCACAGTGAAATTGATATTACACTGTCCGTCAGCTTTCTTCATGATATTGAAAGTACGAACCATACCTTCAAGACCTTTTAAAGATAAGAATTCAGTTTGAGTTGGAACTAATACAGAAGTGCTTGCAACTAAGGCATTAACCATCAGCGCTCCTAATACAGGAGGACAGTCAATTAAAGCTACATCATACTCATCATCAATTAAATCCAAAGCTTTAGTTAGAATTCTACCCACACCTACTCTACCAGATAACTTTCTGTCGATAGTAGCAAGAGTCATGCTTGAAGCAATAATATCAAGATTTGGAAAATTTGTATGAGTAATACACTGCTCTACACCTTCTTTTGTGAGTTCTTTTGCAGTGTACAGGTCATAGAGACTGTTAGCTACATTGTTGTAGTCAAAACCTAAATAACTTGTAAGAGAGGCATGAGGATCTGTATCAATCATGAGTACGCGCAGATTCTCTTTTTGGAACCAACCTGCTAATGAAGCGACAGTTGTTGTTTTACCAACACCACCTTTCTGACTTGCGATTGACCAGACTAACACTTGTGCTCCCCTACTCTTTAATTATCTTTTCTAAATAAGTCTTCAAATAATATTCAATTATTTCTGATTGAAATTCAATTCGATAGCGTTGCCATCACCACGAACAACTTCAATGTCTGAAGATCCAGCCTTACCACTTACTTCACCAGTCTGAGCTGAATTATTCTGAGGCATGCTTGTAACCTCTTGCTCAGGCTTTCTTTCCATTGCGTATCTTGAGATTGCAATTACCACCTTACGGTTTAGCGCACGACCTGCAGCAGTCTTATTTGAGTATTTATTTGAATACTGACCGAAAGCTTCCACAGCCATTCTTCCAGGTTCAATACCTGCCTTTTCAAGTTCTTCTAAAACAGATACAGAACGGTTAGCTGAAAGATCCCAACTGTTTCTAAAGATACCGTTAGGAATAAAGGTATTATCGGTATAGCCTCTGATTCTGATGTAGTTGTTAATATTTGATAAAGCTACAGCAATTCTTGCAATTACCGGACGTGACGCTGCCAAAACAGAGGCACTGTCTTTAGCAAAGAGCATACCTGAGTTGATATTGATTGATAACCAGTGAGGATCTTCTTCAATATCAATATACTTCTCCATACCTGATTCTGAAATAGCTTCTGATATAGAACGTCTTACTGCATCAAAATGGGTTCCAACTTTACCTTCAGCCTGAGTGTCAGCATCAACATCGGTTCTACCGCCGTTTTCAAATTTATCAGCACTGCCACCTGCCTGGAAACCACCATCACCGGTTTGAGCACCACCATCAGGATTATTAGATTTTGGATTTTGATTGTTAGAAACAGTGTTCTCAGAGATCACCAACTCACCAGCTGATGTTGCAGAATCAGAATTATTCTGACCATCTCTTTCATCATCAGAGCCAGAGGTTGTATCATCACGATTTTCATTTGAGACAGTTGAAGTGGTCTGAAAATTCATCATCACACCGCCATCTTCAATGATCTGTTTACCTGTATCCCCCTGATTCGCATCAAGCTGAGCCTTTACAGCTTCTTGAACGTCCTCAGAGAGCTTTGAAGCCATTGAACCAGGAACTAAAAGAGCGCCACCTGGGGAATTGACAGCTGATGCTTCTGTGAAAGCTTGAGCAATACTCTCTGCAATAGACTTGGCATCAGATTGTTTTGCCATAGCGAATGCATATAGAACCACGAACAGTGCGAACAGCAGTGTCATAAAGTCCGCATATGACACCATCCATCGCTCAAGGTTTTCATGCTCAGGAGGTTTCTTTTTCATTTCTATCCATTAGCCCTTAAGCGTTCTCGTTCTTCTCACCAGCATAGACAGCTAATCTACGCTTCAACATCATGGTATTTTCACCTGCAGCAATTGAAACCAATCCTTCAAGAGTCATGTATTTATATAGTGTTTGATTTGCAACAATACCTTTTATAAGGTTTGAGGCAGGAAGACAGATTAGGTTTGCTAAAACCAGACCATAAATGGTTGCAACGAAAGCCACCGCAATCGCAGGTCCTAACTCATCAGGTCTATCAAGAAGTGACATCGCATGAATAAGACCTAGCACCGCACCAATAATACCCATGGTTGGTGAATAACCGCCCATTGCTTCAAGCATCTTTGCATAAGGCTCGTATTTAGCTTCTTCAACAGCAATGCCCTGTTCTAAGATCGCTTTTAAAGCGTCCTTATCCACACCATCAACGATCATCTGAATACCGTCACGGGTAAAATCATCAGATGCAGATGCAATTGAATTTTCCAGAGCTAACAGACCCTGCTGACGAGCTGTAGTTGAAAGTCCAACTAAAAGCTCTACCTGAGCATCCATATTATTGCGTGGAGGAGCAATAGTCCAAATAAAACACTTAAAAGCACCAATGATAGTGGCAAGTGGGAACTGTACAACACAAGCGAAGAATGATGCGCCGAACACAACTAGGAAGGCAGGCAAAACCAGCATCATGGTAGGATTGGTACCTTCCATCATCATCGCCGCAACAATACAGCCGATAGCTAAGAAAATGCCTAAAAAGTTCATATGTCCGCCTTACTTAGTGTCTTAATCCTAGACTTGGCTAGGATTTGCATTATGTTTTAGTTAAGCTCTTTTACGATACAGTTTGCAATTTCATTTAAAGGCAGAACCAAATCAGCAACGTTTGCATTTACAACAGCCTGCGGCATACCGTAAACCACACATGATTCTTCGTTCTGAGCCCAAATTACAGAGCCTTTCTTCTTTAACAGAGAGCAACCTTCACAACCATCAGATCCCATACCAGTTAGGATCATAGCTAGTACCTTGCCACCATAGATTTGACATAAAGAAGCAAATGAAACGTCAACGCATGGATTGTATGAAACTCTACCTGTATCAGAGATGATGCGAACACGAGTCTTTACACCAACTCTTTCAAAAATCATCTGTTTACCACCTGGTGCAATATAGCAGTTACCAGGCTCTAAGATGTCACCATCTTTTGCTTCAACAACATGCAACTGTGACATTGCATCAAGTCTAGCTGCAAAGGTAGTTGTAAATGATGCAGGCATATGCTGAACAATTACAACAGGAACAGATAGTTTTGGTAACTTAGGAATGATCTGCTGTAGAGCAATAGGACCACCTGTTGAGCTACCGATAGCTACGATCGAATGTAACTTACCAGATTTCTTAAATGCGGTTGTCTCTGACTTATGATCACCAAAAGTGAACTTTCTTGCAGCAGCAGGCACTCCCTGATCTGAAGATAACATCTCATTGATCTTTTTGTACTGCCCCATTGCAGCACCAGCAGTAGCTGCTGGAGTGGTGGTAGTCCTTGAAGATAAAGTTGAGCTACCTAAAGTTGAGGTAGTACGGGATGTCAGAGTAGAAGCAGGTCTTGTTGTACCTAATGTTGAAGTTCTTGTGGTACTGGTTGACAGACCTGAAGATAATGTTGAAGTACGACGTAGTGTTGAGGCAGCAGTAGACGTACCTGCAGATGCACTTGCAGCAGGACGGGCAAGAGTAGAGCTTGCAGCTCTAAAACCACGTACACGACTGCGTGAAACTGCCTTAATAGAACCAATTAAAGTTTTGATAGCCTCTTCACGACGGTGAGCGATGTCATCGAAGTTCTTAGGCATAAAATCAATAGCACCAGCTTCTAGTGCTTTAAAAGTTGAATTTGCGCCTTCGAATGTCAAAGAGGAGAACATCAAAATAGGTGTTGGACACTTTGACATAATCTCTTTAACAGCAGTAATGCCATCCATCACAGGCATTTCAACATCCATAGTAATTACATCAGGATGAAGTCTCTGTGTTAAATCAACACCTTCTTTTCCATCTTTAGCTTCGCCTACAACCTGCATTGTAGGATCAGACTCAACAATCTCTTTCAGACGCTTCCTAAAGAAGGTCGAATCGTCCACAATCAAAACCTTGGTGGCCATATAGATAGTTCCTTAATAATTCTTATAATTTAATTTATTTTTCTTCTTTTAGCTCTGGTAATGGCTGTACTCTCTCAGCATTCTTATGAGCATAAGCTCTCATTAAACCTGGAATATCAAGAATTAAAGCAATACCACCATCTGATGTTACGGTAGCACCAGCCATACCAGGAGTATGACGGAGAACGTCATCTAATGGTTTAATCACAACTTCTTCCTGACCTAGAAGCTCATCAACAACGAAACCGACTAGCTGTGCTGCTGATACCTGAACTAGAACAATATGAGCTTTATGTTTCATATATTCTTGGATTGATACATTCTCAAACCACTGTTTCAGGAAGAATAAAGGAATTGCTTTATCACGAATTACGATAGTATTTAAACCATCAACGTTTCTCATTGAATCTAGCTCTAAGTAGAAGATTTCAGATACTGAAGTCAGTGGCAGAGCAAAGGTTCTGTGAGATACAGAAATCATCAGTGTTGGTAGAATTGCTAAGGTTAATGGAACCTTAATCTCAATAGTTGTGCCCTTACCATATGTTGATACAACATGCACAATACCATTTAACTTGGAGATGTTGGTCTTAACCACATCCATACCCACGCCACGACCTGAAATATCTGTTACAACCTTGTTAGTTGAAAAACCAGGAGCAAAGATTAAGTTTAAAGCATCTGAATCGGATAGTCTGTCAGCTGCGTTCTCGTCCATAAGACCTTTCTTAACAGCAACAGCTCTTAACTGATCAGGATCCATACCCTGACCGTCATCAGAAATCTTCAATAAGATATGATCACCTTGCTGAAATGCTGACAGTAAAACTACTCCAGTCTCTGGTTTGCCAGCCTTAATACGATCAGCAGGAGACTCAATACCATGGTCACAGCAGTTACGAACCATATGGATCATAGGATCTGCTAGGGCATCAACTAGGTTCTTATCTAGCTCAGTATCCTCACCTTCCATACGCAATTCGATCTTCTTGCCAAGTTTTCTTGCAAGGTCACGAACCACACGAGGGAATCTACCGAAAACTTTCTTAACAGGTTGCATCCTGGTCTTCATTACAGAATTCTGTAAGTCGCCAGTTACAACATCAAGGTTAGAAATTGCTTTTGACATTTCCTGATCAGAACGACGTGATGCCATATTAACAAGACGGTTTCTGACAAGAACTAACTCACCTACTAAGTTCATGATGTCATCTAAGATCTTAGTATCAACACGAACAGTAGTATCAGTTTCAATTGCTGCCTTGCCTTCACTAGCTTTAGCAACAGGTTGCTTTGCCTTTGAATCAGCTACTGGAGCTGGGGCTACCTTTGGAGCAGAAGCTGCAGCCTTAGCAGCCTCATTTGCCTTATTGTAATCTTCGCCTGATGCTACCTTTAGCTCTGTCTTATCATCTTTATTCTCTGCCTCATGAGCCTTTTCAACTTCCTCATGAGCATTAGCAATCATCTTGTCAAAGTCTGCATCTGTTGCATCACGTGCTGCATCATCGTCAGCTCCAGGAGCATGACCTTTACCATGTAACTGATCAAGTAAAGCTTCGAACTCTTCTTCTGTAATATCATCAATTGAAGAATCACCTGAAGCTTCTTCCTTAGCAGGTTCTGCTTTTGGTTCTTCTTTTACAGGCTCTGGTTCTGGGGCAGGTGCTGGCTCTGGTGCAGGTGTTGCAGCAGGAGCAACAGCCTTACCGGCAGCTAGAGCGTGTAATCTATCAATCAGATCAGTTGGCGCATCTTCTGGAGTATCACCATTCTTAACAGCATCAAACATGGTGGTGATTTCATCATAAGCCTGAAGCACTGCGTCCATTAAATCTGGGGACATGCTGATTCTGCCGTTTCTTAATTCATCAAATAAGCTTTCAGCAGCATGACAAACTTCAACGAGACTGCTTAGCTGTAAGAAACCAGCGCCTCCCTTAACAGTATGGAATCCTCTGAAGATAGCATTCAAAAGATCCTTATCGTCAGGGGTCTTCTCAATCTGGACTAGCTGTTCATTAAGATTTTCAATAATCTCACCAGCTTCTACTATAAAGTCTTGTAGAATCTCGTCATCCATTTTCAGTCTCCGTTATTATTAGAATCCTAAGCTTGCAAGCAGGTCATCAACATCATCCTGACTTGTAGCTACATTGTCTGATTTTACTTTTACGCTCTCTAATGCAGGACCTTGAGGGTTAATACCTGAAGTTGCGTCATCATCTAGCAGAGACAATCTGTCTTCATCAGAAAAGTTCATCAAGAACTTAAGCAACTTATCTTCCACCTCACCTACCAGGGCAATGACTTTCTGAATCATCTGTCCTGTCAGATCCTGATAATCTTGAGCCATCAGAATTGCATTTAACTGTTCACATACCTTTTCGGCATTTATTTTAGTATCATGAATGAGTCCATCAACATTTCTGCACAAGGTCACAAAATTATCTCTATCAATGCGACCGTGCATCAATGAGCTCCATGCAGGCAGTAATTTTTCAACTGCTGCCTGTAAACTCTTCACCATAGGTTCACATGCATCAACTGCATCTAAGGTTCTTGATGCAGCTGAATCTGTCATTTTGATAATAGATGACAGTCTTTCGGATGCTCTTGGCATATCAACATTTGCAATTACTTTTAATCTTTCATCTTCGGCAAAAGATTTAATTGCATTATGAAGATCACGTGTAAGAGTACCTACTTCAGCAAAGATTTCATCCTCTTTAGGAGTTGAAAATACTCTTGAAAGAGCCAACAACTTAGACTGGGCTTCTTCTTGCATTCCTGCTTCAACTAGAGCCTTGATATCGTCTAAATCTTCGACTGTCAGTTCTTTCTCTACTACGTCAGCCATTACTTCAACCTTATTCAAAACGCTCAAAGATCTTATCTAGCTTAGCTTTTAAGGTAGCTGCGGTAAATGGTTTAACAATATAACCATTAACGCCAGCCTTAGCAGCTTCAATGATCTGCTCACGCTTTGCTTCAGCAGTAACCATAAGAACAGGTAGAGCCTTTAATTTAGGGCTCTTACGGATAGCCTTAAGAAGGTCAATTCCCTGCATAATAGGCATATTCCAATCGGTTACAACGAAATCAAAATCTCCAGACTCTAACATTGGTAGAGCAGTAGCGCCATCGTCGGCTTCATGGGTATTGTTAAATCCTAGATCACGAAGCAGATTTTTAATAATACGTCTCATTGTTGAGAAGTCATCAACAATCAGAATCTTGATATTCTTGTCCAAGATTTTCTCCTTTACACAGATTTTGGGTCATGAAGATCCGTCTATCTTTATACTTATAGGCAGTTTATTTTTAAATTACCACCTAATTCAAAAAAAAATGTTAACTGTCACTACTTAGAACACCAATCTTTGAGCAGAGATCTCAATCTTGCCATTGACTGGGAAAGTAACTGACTAATTCTTGACTCACTCAAATCAAGAACTTTACCTATTTCTTTTAAGTTCAATTCTTCATCATAATACAAAGAAAGAACCTGTTGCTCTCGCTCTGGAAGCTTTTTAATAGCTTCTACAAGCGATACTTTAAACTTTGATGTTGCAAGAGTATCAAATAATTTATCTTTGGTGTTATCTCCACCCTCTGCAATAACATCGGCACTTACGCCAAGATCTTCAATACCAATCATCTGACTTGATGAAGAATCATTAAGCATCTGATGATATTTATCGATATCAACTCCAAGTTCGTTTGCAATTTCAAAATCTCTAGGCTCTCTACCTAATTTGTTAGACAGTCTTGAGATTGCATCTGAAATGCTTCTTGTATTCTGATGAACTGAACGAGGCGCCCAATCTGACTGACGTAACTCATCAATCATGGCACCGCGAATTCTGATGGAAGCATATGTTTCAAATACTGCTCCATGTCCATCTTCATAATGTGAAGCTGCGTCCATAAGTCCAATCATGCCTGATTGGATCAGATCATCAACTTCAACGCATGCAGGTAGTCTTGCCTTCAAATGAAGTGCAATTCTTTTTACCAATGGGGCATAAGACTCTACAAGTCTGTTCATGTCCAGACGCTGTTGAGCCTGATAAGCTTTTGCTCCGTTTAACATACCTGCCATATACTATTTCTTTCTTTGTAAACGCTATCTTCTTTTATAATAAGCGTTTTTGTTCTTATTACTTATTGTTTTTGATCAAATTTTCAACAAAAAATTCCAAATGACCACCAGCTACTTCTGGAATTGGCCAAGTTGTAATTCTATTTGCCAGAGTTCTAAAAGCTCTTGCTGCAGGTGAAGTTGGGAATACATCAACTACACAAGAACGCTGACGAATAGCTTTTCTCATATTCATATCTACAGGAATACAAGCTACTAACTCTAACGTTGCATCAATAAAGCGCTCGGTTACGGTAACAAGTTTCTGGTACATCAGCTTACCCTCATCTAATGAATGTAACTGATTACCAATGATCTTAAATTTCTTGACACCATAATCACGGGATAAAACTTTCATCTGAGCATAAGCATCTGCTACAGAGGTTGGCTCATTGCATACAACCATCAGAACATCTTGAGCTGCACGGCAGAAGGATAGAACCATGTCAGAGATGCCAGCTGCGGTATCAACAATGAAATAATCAATATCTTCTTTTAAGGTTGAGAAAGCTCTGATTAAACCAGCATGCTGTTCTACAGTCAATTCAACCATTTGCTTTAAACCTGATGAAGCAGGAACAATTCTCAAGCCATGAGGACCAGTCTGCAGAATATCTTGAAGTTCACACTCACCGTTCAACACATGACCTAAGTTCTTATCTACTTTAAGACCTAACATAACATCGATGTTTGCAAGTCCTAAGTCAGCATCAAACAGCATAACTTTTTTGCCCATTTGGCATAATGCTACAGCAAGATTCAGAGAAACACTGGACTTGCCCACACCACCTTTACCACCTGTTACGGTGATTACTTTTACTTTGCGTTTGCCGTTTGCTAGTTCTGCCATTTTTTATCCTTCTTATAATAAAATCTGTTAGGCTTCTTTATCTAAAGCTATCTTTGCAACGTCATTTTCAACAGCACTTAAAGCCTTGACTGCTAAAGTTCTTGAAACAGGAACAGACAGATCTTCTGGGACTCTTTGTCCATCTGTAATATATGAAAGTGTCAAATTTTGCTTTATGCATAAAGATAAAGCATCTGCTAGAGATTCACTTTCATCTACCTTAGTCAAGATCAATCCTTTAAGTCCTATTGAGTTAAAGTGCTCATAAGCCTGTTCTAGTACCCTGCGTTGAGCAGTTGCAGGTAATACTAAATAATGCTTGAGTTTTAACTTTGACTGCTGTTTTAACTGTGCAATTTGTGTGCCAAATCTTTCATCATGTAGACCGACACCCACAGTATCAACAAGAACTAAACTTTTATCTCTTAGTGTATATAACATCTCAGGGAGCTCATCTAGCGATTTTATCGCAAAAGTTGAACACCCCATGATCCTGCCGTAGGTCTTTACCTGCTCTACAGCCCCAATTCTATAATGATCAGCTGTAATTAAAGCGACTCTGTCAGGTCCATATCTCATTACAAATCTAGCTGCTAATTTTGCCAGAGTTGTTGTTTTACCGACACCTGCTGGACCTATAAGTGTCACTATTCCGCCTTCATTGACAATTTCATCCTGTCCTACAGTAAGTCTTTTCTCAACAATAGAGGCTAACTGTCTCCAGGCAAAATTAAATGAAGCATCAGCATCAATATTTTCAGATAGCTCTTGTGAAAGATGTTTTTCAAAGCCTGAACTTAACAGCAGTTCATAAATCATGGCTCTTACAGGTTCTTCCCTTTTCTTACTATCCGACATGAGGCCTGCAAGCTCAAATTGCAAGAGACGACGAATAGAATCAACTTCCTGACGCATCTTAGAGAGCTCATTTTTCTCATTTAGAGACTCTATAGATTCGTAAGATGAAATTCCGTGTGTTGTTTCTACCTTTTTAGCTAGATCTCTGTCTTTTTCTTTAACAAAAAGATCTTTTAACCCTGATTGCTCTGAAAGAGGAGCTGGTGGAACTTTATTGGTATAAGAGGTATTTGCAACCTTTTTAGGTTCTTGAGCCTTATTCTGCTCCTGCTTTTGACGCTCTAAGATCTCTAACAGGCTTCTGGCAAAGCCTTCAGCTTTTGAACCGCCAACGACAGTTTTGTTGGCAGAAATTTCTTTTGAAGCTAGAGCTTTAGCTGCATTTTTTGATGAGGTTAAAGTAACTTCATCATCTTTGATGATTCTAGATAAAGGAGAATCCTCTTTGAGGACCTTACTGGTGATACTGTCGTTATCTGCTGTAGTAGACAGATCTTCTACACTTACTGTCTTAGTTTCAACGCCAGCAATGATTTCAACACCATTTGCAACACGCTTGTTAGACATAATAACAGCCTCTGCACCTAGCTCTTCTTTAATTTTTGCAAGAGCTGAGCGCATATCTGCTGCAACAAAGCGTTTTAATTTCATTTAGAACTCGTTCTTTTTATAATTTAGTGCCACTTCTGAAAATCTGTACAATTTTCTGTAAAAGTACGATTTAAGTCAATGACTAAACGTATATTAAATTCAATATTGTTAAGTAGATTATGCTATTTTAGATGAAAAAATTTCAATCTTCACGATTTTATCTAGCGCATACCAAGATTCTGCTGATTATTCTGATTTCCAACTACGCTGACAATCTTAATCTGTTTGTCATCAGGTACCTCCTGATAAGAAAGTACTCTCAATCCAGGAATAGTATTCTTAACAAATCTTGATAAGGTTGATCTTAGGATACCTGATGTCAATAAGATAGCAGGCTCGCCTTCCATTTCCTGATTTGAGGTAGCATCCATAAGTGAGCGCTGTAATCTGTCAGCCATACCAGGCTCAATACCTATACCTTCGGCGCCACCAGTTTCTAAGGACTTATGTAGAACTTTCTCTAAATCAGGAGCTAAGGTAATTACAGGAATAGTATTTTCTGAACCTACAATATCCTGAATAATCAGACGGCGTAAACCGATGCGACAGGCTGCGGTTAAAACCTCAGGATCCTGACTCTTAGGACCGTACTCAACTAAGGTTTCAAGTACTGTTCTCATATCACGAATAGGCACACCTTCGTTCAAAAGGTTTTGCAGAATATGAGTTAAAAGACCTAAATTGATAACTGATGGAACCAAGCCATTTACAAGTTTTGGCTGAGACTTTGCCACAATATCGAGAATATTTTGAACTTCTTCTTGTCCTAACAAAGATGCACAGTTATTTACTAAGATCTGAGATAAATGAGTTGCAATCACAGTTGAACAGTCAACAACGGTATAACCTAGACCTAAAGCCTTGTCATTATCGTTTTTGCTGATCCAAACAGCGTCAAGACCAAAGGCAGGATCTTTTGCCTTAAGACCAGGAATATCACCGAATACCTGACCAGGATTAATTGCCATGTCGCGCTCTGGCTGAATTTCAGCTTCACCGAAGGTTACGCCCATGATGGTAATTCTGTAGAAGTTTGGTCCTAAATCAAGATTATCTCTGATATGTACAGGTGGAATTAAAAAGCCTAAATCCTGAGATAACTTCTTTCTTACACCTTTTACACGATTTAAAAGTTCACCATTTTGATTTTTATCCACCATAGGAATAAGTCTGTAACCTACTTCAAGGCCGATAACATCAACCTCAGATACATCATCCCAAGACAGTTCTTTTTGCTCAGCATTAGGAGCACCAGCTTTAGCCCCACCCTTTTGTACTTCTGTTTTAGCCTTAAGAGCTAATGCTTCTTTATGTTTCTTAATAATTACACCGATAATTGCACAAATTGAAGCTAGCATTAGGAAAGCTACATGAGGCATACCAGGAACTACACCCATCACTGCTAAAACAGATGCTACGATATACATGGTCTTAGGTTTTGAGAACAGATCGGTAACAACCTGCTGTCCCATTTCCTGTTTAGAGCTACTCTGACGGGTCACAATAATAGCTGATGCTACAGATAAGAGTAAGGAAGGGATCTGAGCTACCAGACCATCACCGATAGTTAGGATAGCAAAGATTGAGGCAGCTTCTCCTACAGATAGTCCGTGATTGAAAGTACCGATGATGATACCGCCTACAAGGTTGATTAACATAATCAAAAGACCTGCGACAGCATCACCTTTTACGAATTTTGAAGCACCGTCCATGGAGCCGTAGAAGTCCGCTTCTCTTGTAACATCTATACGTCTTTGTCTTGCCGTATCCTGATCGATAATACCAGCATTCAGGTCAGCATCAATAGACATCTGCTTGCCAGGCATAGCATCCAAGGTAAATCTTGCAGATACTTCAGCGATACGACCTGCACCTTTGGTTACAACCTGGAAGTTAATGATGATCAAGATAGCAAATACAATGATACCTACTGTGTAGTTACCCCCCATAACCACATTACCGAAAGCTTCAATAACTTTACCTGCAGCTGAGGTACCATCCTGTCCATGCAACAGGATCACACGAGTTGAAGCAACGTTTAAGGACAATCTTAAGATAGTGGTTAACAGTAGAACTGAAGGAAAAGAGCCAAAATCTAATGGCTTTTGTGAATAAATTGCGACCAATAATACAATCATGGATAAAGCGATGTTCAAAGAGAACAGCATATCCAAAAGGAATGGAGGCATTGGCAAGGTGATCATAGACAGACAAGCTAGCACCAGGATAGGAGTACCTATCTTGAACATAGAGATCTTCTTATAGGCTGTATTGCCTATAGCAAGACCTTTTGCTACTTTCTCGTTACGCTTTGCTGCTCCAATAAAATTGGTAATAGCAGCAGGAACCTTTATCTTATCTAGAACTGCCACGTGTCAAAATTCCGTAAATTAGTATTTCTTGGCTGTAATAAGCATTTTATATGCCTTACAGTTCAAAAATCTTATCAAACTCTATCAGGGTTTTTATAAGATCTTTATATTCTTGCCACCTACCTCTATATATTTCTTGGGCATATGTGTGAATGAGCACTTTTTGAGGTAGAGGATTATCTGAATTTACAATTTCCATCATTCTTGGGAACAGCACAAATTCTAACCATTGATGAAATTCCATGGTATCCATGAAAAAGGGGGTGTTGGTATTAAAAGCACTGTCATCAGGTCGGTTTATTCCATTTGACCACAGACCTAATTTATCAAGTTCAGTCTTGATATTAGATAAAGACAAAACTACTTGTTCTTTTTTATTTAGTTTACTCATTTTCTGAAAAATACTGCTCAAGAATAGCTACAGCTGACAAACAATCAATGGCGCCTTTATCTTTAGCTAAAGCTTTAAAACCACCTTTTGAGAAGATCTCCTCTTTTGCCTGAGCTGAGGTCAATCTTTCATCCACAAAAGCAACCTGAAGTTTAAAGTTCTCAGACAGTCTATTTCCAAATTTTCTAGCTCTTTTGGTCATCAACTGCTCAGTACCATCCATATTCAAGGGAAGCCCTACCACAAACAGAGACGGACGCCAGTCAGAAACTAGTTTTTTTAGCTGGACCTCATTAGGAATACCATCTTTAGCGACGATTGCTTTTTGAGGAGTACAGGTTTTAGTAACAGTGTTTCCTGTAGCTACGCCTATATGTGAGGTTCCAAAGTCAAAACAGATAATGGTACTCAATTTAATCTTGCTCCACCAAAGAGAATAGGTTGTCTTCTGCTTGTACCAAATAAAGCTGCAGTTAGTACAGAATAGTCCTTTAAAGACTCAAAACACTCATCTCCTAAATGATTGTGCATCATAGTAGGATGCAGTGGAGTTGTAATTACCATAGGCAGGTTATTTGCTCTTCTTACTCTTAAAAGCTCAGGAAAAACCTGTCTGTCATAAGCAGTTAGAGCCTCATTATTCTTGCAAAGACCATCTAAGATTAAAAGATCAACTGAGATAAAACGTTGCCATGATTTATTCTTAGCTTCAATGTCATAGCTAGTATCAGCCTGACTTGGAACTCTAGCTTTCTTGATTTGACTGTAATCGCAGATTTCAACATCTTTGAATTTTTTATTTAAGACTTCGTTTGCAATGCAATTACAAATATAGGTTTTGCCGGTTCCAGCAGGTCCCTGCAATAAAAATAAAGGAGGAGCTGCTGAAAATTGTCCTGATAAAAAAGCCATATAACAAAATGATTTGGCAGCTGCGATGGCATCTTTATTCATCTCATCTTGTACAGCTTTTTCAAAATTATTGTCAGGTAATACCTTTTTGCTTTCGTAGATGCTATTTACAAAAGATTTGTGATTTTCAAGACGCTCTTTAGCAAGTTCTATACTTGCCCTTTTTGCGTCCATTGCTCGCAATGTTGCAACATCATCTTTCTTACTCAAAGAAGAAAGATCAACTTTATTTCCAGCAAGCTCTTCAATAGCTTTGACTAAAGTTTCAAAGCCATTGTGCATTCCCTTTTTGTTAATATCTTCTGCCATACCATCCTCAAAAAATCTTGGCTTAATTCTACCAAATTACAGAGGATTAAACTCTATTATTCATAGATATTATTTAAAGGATTGAGTTTAGAGAAATATAAAAATACCTCTGTAAACAGGCTTACTACATACATCCACTTTACTGAGGTTTCAAGGTAAGTAAACGTTTTTAATTCAAATTTTAAAACTACAAAGATGTGAGTTTAAAACTTACAGGCACATAGACATTAAGCTCTCTATCTACAATCTTACAGTCAAAGCCAACAGCCTTTGAGGCAAGATTATTACATTCTCTATCTAACAGAGGATAGTCTGACGATTTTTTAAGACTTGCGCTTACAACTTTGCCTGTTTTATCAACCTTAAAGGCAATGACGCACTCTCCTTCCTGATTTAATCTTTTAGCTTTAAGTGGGTACTGCTTTTTTGAAGATAAAAATGCTAACAGAGAATTAAAAGCCTGATTATAAGAAAGCTTTGCTTGTGCTCTCTGAGCAGCTTCTTTTGCTATCTTCTTGTTTTCACTGTCAGATACAGCTTCTTTACTGGTACCAGTTTTAGCTAATTTTGTATCATTTTTTATCTCATTTTTCTCACTTTTTATTGGTTTTTCTTTGTTTTTTACAATTTTTTTCTCTTTTTTAGGGGTTACTTTCTTTTCTATTTTCTTTTTATCTTTTACCTTAGTGTCAATTTTCTCTTCACTTTGAAATTTATCTTTAACTGGATTTGTGCTTTGTGCTGTCTTTACCTCTTCGACTTTCTTTGGTTCTTCTAAAATTGCACTAGAGTCTAAAACTGTTACCTCATAAGAAGCAGGAGCCTCAACCTCTGCCTTAACTTCCATAGAAGTATTAAATTCAAAGAAAGACAATAGAACTATCAACACCAAAACTGTAATTAGAAAAGATGCTCTATTGGCTTTTTGCTCGTACTTATCATATAGATTCATTTTTACAGCTATAACGTACTTTTACTTTGACTTTAATTAGATGCAGTTGCTTGAGTCTTATCAGGTTTACTTTCAACCTGTCTGTTGCCCTTGTTATTAGTTGCAAGAATAAACTTGCCCTGTCTCTTACTTTTAGCAAGATCTACAAGATTAAGGAAAGACTGAAAAGGACAATTTGCATCAGCTACAATATTCAGTTGTGTATCTTTATTTTCTTCTAACATCAAGGAAATCTTTTCGAGTGTTACCTCGTCATTTTTGATGAGGTATTTACCTTCATCACTTACGGTAATGCTCAAAAGATTATTTTCTCGTATCTTTTCAGAGTACTGACTTTGAGGCAGTGTGATCTTTAAGGCTGTCTGAGAGAAGCTCATGGTTAAGATAAAAAAGATGAGCAGCATAAAGATCACATCAATTAAAGGAGTCAGATCGATATGCGCATCATCTGAAATCAGGTTAATGTCTTTATCAAGTTTCATTTAATTACCTTTATGGTATTAGCTTGTGTTACCTAACAGTGTTAGCTTACGCTCTTCTATCAACCTTGTTAAAAGAGCTTATAGCCTGATAGGTATGCTCAATAGTCTCCATTAAAAAGATCTTCATACGCATTGATAAAAGGTAGAACATAACCAGAGTTGGAATTGCCACACACAAGCCCATTACGGTAGTAATAAGTGCCTGCCAGATACCTAAAGCTAGTATTTGCGGATCCTGGTTTGAGAGTTTTGAAATCTCTTCAAAGATGGTAAGCATACCTAAAACTGTACCTAAGAGTCCTAATAAAGGCGAAATCACGGTAATCAGCTTTAAGACAATCAGGCCATTGGTAACAGAGCGAAAGTTCTTATTAAAAAGGTAGACTACCTCTGCACGCAAATCATCTGAATGCTGCTGATGTGTTGTCACCATTGCATAGATAATGTTTAAAAAGGGATTGCCTCCCTGATAATCTTTTAAGCACTTTTCTTCATTAGTTGAGGTATTTACAAAAGTCTTTTTAAAGTTCTTCCAGGCAAAACTTGTATAAAGATAGTTTCTGATACTGATATATACTGCAACAATACCGATTAGTACAATTACAAGTCCACAGGGGCCTGACAAATCATAGAGTTTTTCTAAATTCATTTTATAAGTTTTCCAACCACTTTCTTGCTGTCATTGCAGCCATATCAAGATCAGTTGCATCAGGATGAGTTGCAGCGTCTTTAATCCTCTTTTGATGATTTTCATCATCCTTTAAATGAGGAAAAGCAACATACATTCTCTCTAAGACTTCAGTGCTTACTTTGCCCTGAATAAACATGTTGCCTAAAAGAACATTACTTTTATCTAAACTTTCACAGGTCTTTTGCATCACCTCAAAAGCACCTTTAGAATCAGGTCTGCCACCTAAGGTACCAAAAATACCTACATTTTTATCTTTTAAGGACTTTATTACCTCTAGAGCTTTAAAGTCAGCATGTCCTGAGTCTAACCAGAAGCCTACTAAAACATTTTCAAAATCATCCGAGTTTTTATAATCCTCAACCTTAACTAAAGCGCATTTATCAACCATGTTTGAGTTTGCCAGACTCTCAAAAATAGCTTTTGCTACTTTTAAAGTATTACCGGTAACAGAACTTACTACGATTTGGGTATTCATATTTTTTTCTTTTCTCATTTAATCTGAATAGACTTTTAAACTAGAGCTTTCAATCTTTGTTGTTCAGGATAAAAGACATGAATTTCTCTATTTCACTTTCATCATGCTGATGGTTTTCACGACCTAAATACAGTGAAAAGATTGAATTACCATCTTTTCCTAAGAAGACTACCTGGTAGGAGGTAAGATGCATAAAAGGAAGCTTTAATAAGGCTATATGTGAAACTGAATCTTTGACTAAATGACCATTCAGACAACCTTTTTCAAAGAGATTGAAATAGCCCATACCATCTTTACCAGAACCTATTCTGGTATCAATTTCAAAGATATTGCCTTATTTTTCTAAAAATAAGGTTAACTTTTTAAAGGTGGTTAAAAACTCCCAAACCTTATCAAAAAAAGCATTACCTAAAATCAAAGTTTCCCTTTCATCAAGATTTTGCAGCACTTCAAGTTCACTTACCTTTAAAGCATTCTTTAGCATCAAAAGTCCCATGCATTTGCCTGAGGATACAATCTCATCAATTTTTGTTTTTAATTCATTCATGATTTATCTCACTTAATTGTTTTATTCCTGGTTCTTAATTTCAATAGCATCAAAGTAGTCTTCATCGATTAACTCAAGATCATGAGTAATTACCACTACACAATGTCACTTTTTAGAATAATCAAGCAGGATCTGCTTGATTTTGCGCATATTCCGTCCATCAAGTCCTGAGGTAGGTTCATCGAGAATGAGGATCTTAGGATTTTTGCACAAAGCACAACCTATGACTAAGCGCTGCTTTTGACCACCTGATAAGGATTGAGGATGGCGGTATTCAAAGTTCTCTAAAGAAAGCTCTTTTAAGAGCTCTTTTATGCGTTCTTTACTGTACTTTTGCCCTGACAGTTCAAAACAGGACTTAAGCTCATTGTGAACAGAACTCATGTTTAACTGATAATCAGTATTCTGCAGCACAATTGAGCCATAACTTAAAGGATGTTTTACCCTGTCATCTTTAAAGATAACCTTGCCTGATGTTGGCTTTTCAAGACCAAAGACAAGTCTTGATAAGGTAGTTTTTCCAATACCGTTACGACCTAAAAGCACATGAAATCCTAGAGGGAAAGACAGATTTAACTCATGAAAAATCTCTTTGCCATTTTTGTACTTAAATGAAAGATTTTGACAACAGGCAATGCAATCATCAGTATCATGAATTCTTTCCAGACTTTGACGTCTGTCTGTAACAAAGGTCTTCCTTAATCCATACTTTTTAATAACTTCATTTGAAATAACATTAAAGTTTCCCTCTTCAACGACACTGCCCTGCTCTAGGATATATACCTTGTCGGCATAATCTTTTAAGTAATAAAGGCGATGATCTACTACCATAATGCAGTAGTTCTCATTTTTCAGTCTTTGAAGAATTTTGGCTAACTCCTCAGTTGACTCAGGATCAAGATTGGCTGTAGGTTCATCTAAAATGATGTTTTTTACCTGCATTGCAACTACTGTAGCTAATCCTACCTTTTGCTTTTGTCCTTCAGATAAAGAATCGATGGCCTGATTTCTAATCTCCCCAAGAGAGAACATCTCGATTACGTCATTAACTCTTTTTATTATTTCTGATTTGTTAAGACCTTTCCATTCAAGTGCGAAAGCAATTTCATCTTCAACATTTAAAGCAAAAAACTGTCTTTCAGGATCCTGAAACAAGGTGCCGACAAGAGAGCTTACATAAGCTAACTCCTCTCCTACAACGTTAATTCCATCAATTAAAATTTCGCCTTCTAATGAACCACCATAGTAGTTAGGACAAAGACTGTTGATGACTCTTAATAATGTTGACTTGCCACAACCTGACACTCCGGTACATAAGGTAATTTCACCATCATGTGCTGCAAGTGAAATGTCTTTTAAATTTTTGGCTGTTTCATCAGCATAAGCATAACTTACATGTTTTAATTCAATCATGGATGTCCTGCCTTGTTAATAAATGAACCACCACATGCATACTCAAGATACAAACTTGCAGCACAGACAATTACAGCCAGAGCTATAAGTGAATAATCACGACGGTGCAGACACTGATTTTTCATATTGCAGTGCTTGTTCTGACCTATGCCTTTTAACTCACAGGCAATTCCAAGATCTTCTGAGGAGCGCAATGACATAAAAACTAATGGAGAGAAACTTAATCTTATAAGTAAAAATGGATGCTTAAGTATGTTCTTAATAGAAAACTCAAAACCTCTTATCTTCATAGCCTCAAAAACTTGTTTGATGTCATTGATAAAAGTTGGTACAAAACGGATCATGACTGCACCTGGAAGATAAATCATAAATGGCAGATGCAGGTTCTGCAGTGTTGTCAAAAGATTCTGCATTCTTATAGTAAGAGTAAGTGGCATCACCACATTCATCACGCAGGCGCCACGCATAAAAGGAACAGCTAACTTTGTAAAATCTGCACTGTCTTTTACCATGGGAAGATAGATGGCAATGACGTTGACACAAGTCATCGAAATTATCATGACCACAGTCATGAACATATAACTTACAAATAAGATCCTGTAACGCTGCATCAACAGTGCATACCCCAATGTCACCACAAACATTAGGAACAGTGGCTCAAACTTTGTCATGAACAAAGCGCAGATTGATAAGATTACAGACAAAAGCATTTTGCTTTTGACGTTATATTTATATAAAACTGAGTTGTTAACGGTTAATGATGCCAGCATGTTTTAATTCTCTTGCACAGTACACACCTGTACCTAAACCTAAAAGTGAACCTATATAGCCGATAGCGACGATTCCTACGACCATAAAAATTACGCCCGGAGTTTCACGGACCATAATGTAGCTGACACACAGTGAAGCTGTTTTGGAGATGAGATCATAGAAAAATGCACCTACTACAGGGGCATAACTGCGCTTGCAACCTCCAGTTAAAATTACACATAACTCTGTGAACATGGCTGAACAAAGACTTGAAGGAATTGAGGTAATACCTCCACCTAGAAGTACAAAACTTATGAGTGCACTTACCAAAGAAAACAAAGTTAAAGCACCTGTTTTTCTTACTTTGTACAAAAGAACAACCATAAGTGTTGTAAAAACCAGATTCTTTAGGATAAGCGAAACTGGATTTAGACCTCCACCTGCCAGAGCAATTAACATGGTCACTACTTTCACAGAGGCGGCAAAAACACCAATTACTACCAATTCTCTACAGTTAAAGTATCTTTTTTTCATAATTATTTGGTTAAAGCAGAAGCAGAATTTCTGCTTCTGCTTTTTACTTACTTTTATTAGAACTTAGCTGATAAAGTTACAAAGCCGTGAGAACCTGGCTCTGCAATTGCATCGGTTGTGTAGTAACGCTTGTTGAAAATGTTCAGCCAGCCTGCGGTTACTACATATTGACGCTTTTCACCAAAGCTTCCTGATACTTCAAAGTTACCTGTAGTAAAACCACCCTGATGAGTGGTTGCAACCGCATCTTCAACTACCTTAGTGTAGTTTCTAGCACTCTGAGAGCGTGCATAAGCATCGGTATTTAAAGTCCAGTTACCAAAGTCGTGCTCATAACGTAAGCCTAATCTTGCGATAAGTTTTGGAGTATTGGTGTCATATGTAGAACCTAAGATAGAGCTGTCATTGTCAAAGCGGCGACGCATATAGGTAATGCTTGTATATGGGGTGATACCTGTTTCAAAATCATATGAAAGCACTGTTTCTAAACCAAAGGTCTTAGCACTTGCTACGTTGTAGTACTGACGTAATGCCTGGAAATTTGAAACAGTCTCTTTTGTTGCAATAAAGTTCTTTGATTTAGTTAAGAAAGCACTTACATCAGCAAAGAATTTATCTGAAGCATGACGGATACCTAATTCATAGCTGTTTGAGGTCTCAGCTTTAAGATCAGGATTACCGTAAACAGTAGCGCCTCCCATTGAGGTTGAGAAATATCTCTCCTGTAAAATAGGAGCTCTAAAGCCCTGACCGAAGTTGAATCTTACAGCTGTGTCTTCAAGACCATTCCAGACCAAACCTGCGTTAAATACGGTGCAGTTGTTTGTTGAGTCACCTGTATCTGATGAGGTAATAAGACCATTTAAGTTGTTTACTTTAAGGTTGGTATCAGCATTTGATTTTACCTTGGTATAGCGCAGACCATAGTTTGCAATTAAATCAAATGGTAACTGTGTTTCATTTGATAAGAAGCCGTAAATGGTCTTCTGACCACCTGATAAAATACCTCTGTTATTTACAACATCCTGTGATACATTCTGATGGACATTCTGATTTACCATACCTGACATTTTTACATCAACAGTCATATCCATATGACCTTTGGTAGTTGTCTCTGAGGTAAAACTGTCATTCTCAACACCGGCACCTGCAATCAAGTAGTTTGAGTCACCTAAAGTCCACTCAGTCTGAGCAGTTGCTGCATTAGTTAAGATAGTGTTTTTGGCGCCAGAGTTAACAGACATTGAGGTTAGAATATCTTTTTGAGTAGTAATACTGCCTCTTGGAGTTGTTTTAACTGTAGTTGAAGAACTGCTCTCTGACTGCTTAATTCTGTTTACCATGATCTTTTGATTTACCTGGTGATAAGCGTCAACTCTTACTCTTGCTAAAGTATCAGTTAAACTTTTAAGTTCAGCAAACATGTTTACTTTGCTGCGCTTCCATACAGGGATCTCTACACCAAAGTCATCATAGCTTCCGGTGTCCTCTGTAGTAGAGTTAATGTCTGAATCAAAATACTCTCCATTTACACCTAAGGTTACCTTGTCAGAAAAATCGTAAGATAACAGACCATCAAAGCTCTTTTGACGATATGAAGTGCCTTCAATTACTTTATGAGGCACACGCAAATTACCTGCTTCTACATTAGCAGCGCCAAATCTGTAACCTACACCTGAAACCTTACCTGAAACACCGGCACTTTCACGCCATGCATCACCTGAACCGTCATAACCTGCTGCAATATCAGCAGTAAAAGGCTTATCCGCGTTCTTTTTAGTAATGATGTTGACTACACCACCAATTGCATCAGAACCGTATAAAACAGAATTAGGACCTTTAATAACCTCAATTCTCTCAACTGAAGCAGGATCAATAAGTATAGGAGTACCAGACATGGACTTATGCTCTGAAATCTTTTGACCATCAACTAAAACTAAAGTTCTGTAAGCATCTTCACCACGTATACCAATACGCTTTAACCCCTGAGAACCATCATTATTTACCTCAACACCTGGTACATCTTTTAAAAGATCACCGATGGTGCTGGCACCAGATTTTTTAATCTGTTTTTCTGACACTACGCTTACACTTACAGGTACCTGTAATAAGTCTCGCTCAACTCTGGTTGCGGTAACTTCAATACCTTTGGTCTTTACCTCCTCGGCATAGGCTGTTGATAGAGCAGATGTCAAAATTAGAGTACAAGCTAAAGCAAGTTTAGTTTTTCTCATAATGATTATTCCTTGTTTTTAGTTGGATGTTTTGTAGTTAAGCAGGATCGCTCCTGCCTGTTTTGTGAAAATTATTTATTGAGCATTTGGTACAAACACATGATGCTGCAGATAGTTAATTAAAAGTTGCACCATAGTCACAGCGTAGAAGCGACCTGCCAAAGTAAGATCAGCAAACTTACCTTTATCTAACAATAAACCTGCCTGCTGCCATTGAGAGAGCACCTCTTTTAAGCTGTCTTTTAACTTGACGTTAAAGGTTTTTTCAAAGTAATCGAAATTGATAAAACCTAGCTCTACCTGTTCACCTAGCTTTTTATACAAGCGCCAGTTCTTCTCAGGTACGAACATCATCAAAGCGCTCTTTTTACCTTCATCTATCTTTTCAAGCCATTTCTCATAGCTTCTTACATTCATAAAGCTGATACCCTGGACTTTGCCGCCGGCACCAGGTCCGAAAGCTAAGGTATCAGCATCTGATTTAGCCAAGACGTTATAAAGATTTCTTTCTCTAAAAGTCTTTCCAAAATGAGAAACACTAAGATCTCTAAAATGGTTATCTAAGAGGAACTCAAAACCTCTTTTGTACATTCTGGCTCTCTGCTCTTTAGTTGGAGCTTCAGGCATCTTACCTGCTTTTACTAATTTTTCTAAAGGAGAACCTTCGAGCATGATGAGCTGATAAAGATCCACACCATCAATTGGTAATGACGAGACTATCTTTAGGTCCTCATCCCAGTTTTCATCATTCTGACCAGGTAAACCAAAGATAAGGTCAATAATGACAGCAGCTGCGTCATAAGAGCAAAGATGCTCAAGACCGCGTATAAGATCATTTTTTGAGCTTAATCTGCCCATTCTTCTGCGAACTTCTGTATCAAATGACTGAATTCCAAGAGAAAAACGGTTAGCTCCAGCCTCAAGACAGGATTCAATCTTGTCGTCAGTAAAATATGAAAGACGACCTTCAACAGTAAATTCACAATCATTAGCTAAAGGGAAAATCTCATGACAGGTTTTAATAATGCGGTGTAAATCCTCTGCCTCTAATGCTGTTGGAGTACCACCACCCATATACACAGCATGAATAGGAGAGGTTCCTACAGATTTTGACTTCTCCCACATGCGCATTTCTTTAATCAGAGCGTCTGTATAACGCTTTGATTCTTCTTTCTTGTAAGGAGAGATATAAAACATGCAAAATGAGCAACGAGTCTGACAAAATGGAACGTTAATATAAATAGCGCTTTTAGTTGTTCTTTTTACATTTGACAGAATATCGATTGCATACGGAACAAATGGAGGTGGAACTACCTTTACATTTGAACTGTTGTGAGACATGCTCTTTTCACCAAAAGCATTTTCTAAAGGATCAGAGCTTATCCTGGCTCTATAATCTAATTCTGAGCTCTTAGCTTTAGCCATTTGCTCCATCATTTTTTCCATAGGCATCTTAGGAGCTCCTCCTATTTTGGGCATGAGCATTTTGCCCATCTTTTTAAACTCTTCAATAAGCTCAGAGAAATCAACTTCACCTGTAGGTGAGGTATGCTTTTTTACATAATGCTCAAATGGAAATTCAATTATCTTGGAGAAGCTCATAGTCGTCTAGATAAAACTCTTTGATTTGAAATAAAAATTAAATTAGCTATATATAATTACAGTTAGCCTTTACTAATCTTTGTTAGCAACAACTAACCATTTAAATAAAATTGCACTATACAGAATTATTTTTTAAAGGTCAATAAAAAATGACTTAGTTTAATTTTTTTAGAAGTATTTAAAAAGTAATGAAATTTTTGTGGTGAAAGAGATTAAAAGCACAGCTGATAATTCTCCACTGTGCTTTAAGAAGAGTGTAGTAAAGCTTTTATATTCTGCTATTCAGATTTAGCGGTCAATAATGATGAATTATTTTCCTGATGCAGGATTGCTCCTACATAAACTAGTAACACTAAATTCATGGCTAAAGCATACAGGATTGGAGGAATTGTCATGATTTCTGAGTTAAAGACAAATGGGCTTGAAGCTATTGCTATTGCCTGAGCTGCATTTTGCATTGCAACTTCAATGACAATAGTGCGTCTTGTCTTTGATGACTGATGACATAGTCTTGAAAGTAAAGATGCAGCAATCACTGCAAAAACAACTAACAACAGCACGCTTAAACCTAATTTATCTATATGATTAGCAATATTCTGATAATGCTTGATAAAGAAGATTGAGGCCAAAAAAATTAAACAAGGGAAAGCAAATTTAGAAAGAACTTTAGAGATCCTATTAGCTGCATTCTTAAAATAGCGTTGTGTAAGTACACCTAAGATAATTGGAATCAACATCAAAACTACATTTTGAAGCAGAAGCTTACCTACAGGCAACTGCACTGCTCCGAATTCGGACTCTACCCCACTTGTGTTCAAGATGGATACACATGCAGACATGATAATCGGCAGGCTTACTAAAGTAACAATTGAGCTTACAGCAGTCATGGATACAGATAAAGCAACATCACCTTTAGCAATATAAGAAAAGATATTTGATGATGAACCGCCAGGACAACAGGCAATTAAGACTAAACCTATAAAGAAGACTGTGTCTAGCTGCATAAAATATGCAATTAATATTGCAATTACAGGAAGAACTACTAGCTGTCCTGTAAGACCTACCGCCATTGGTAGAGGCTTTTTTAATAACATTTTAAAGTCATCAGACTTTAAAGTTAGACCTAATGAATAAGTAAGAATGGTTAAAATTGGCAAAACTATAAAGATTGGATTCACTTTTTATTCCTCATAAAGTTAACTCATTGTACTTATAAATGCCTATTTAATAAAGAAATGTATTCTCTATTTTATAAAAAGAAAAATATTGTCATAACATGTGTCAAAATGTGTTGTAAAAAGAAACTTTTTGAGAAAATTCGACATTTTTCTGATATGTTTTTAAATATTTTCAAAAAAATTTACATTTTAAAATCTAGAAGTGTAAAATAATTTTCAATATTTAAATTATGTGCTAAACCTTACAAGAAAATTCTAAAAGTTAGGACAAGACCGTGAGCATTCTAAAGAAACTAAGTAACCCCCAGATTAAAGCATCCAAATCAGATAACAAGCTCATTCACTACTTTTTATCTAACGGTCTTAAAGCGTGTTCCTCATCAATCTCAGAAATCTCTGCTGATTGTGACATCAGCCATGCGACTGTCACCAGATTTGCAAGAAAGTTTGGCTTTGAGACTTTAAAAGATTTCAAGATTTCCCTTGCCCAGGATCTTGGAGCTCAAGATAGCGATAACAAAGGTAAAAGATCAGCTATCAACTTGAAAGAAAGCTGTGAAACTACTGCACAGAAACTATTACAACTAAACCAGACTCTTTTGTCTCAAACCGCAGTTGAGATTGGTTATGAGTCAGTTACCAAGCTTGCAAAAGAGATGATGTCAGCACGACATGTGTTCTTCTTTGGTATTGGAAGTTCAGGCTTTTTGGCTCGAGATGCAGCAAGAAAGTTTGCACGTATTGGAGTAGATGCTCGCTGCTATACTGATTCTCATGAAATCATGACTCACTCTGTAATGACCAACAGTCAGGATTTGGTTATCTATATATCTAATTCTGGTAAAACAGGTGAGCTAGTAAAGTCAGCATCAATCTGTGCTAAAAAAGGAGCTATGATTTGTGCGATTACCGCAGAGACAGCATCCCCTCTTTACACCTTTACTGATATTACAGTTTTACATGCTGTACATGATTATGATCTGGCTCATGGCTATGCTGACTCAAGATTAAGTGTCTTCTTTATCATTGATCTAATCTACATAGAACTCATTAAAGTAATCGGTGAGAAAGCTATTAAGATTAAACAAGATACTCAGGATGCCATCGACTCTCTATCCTCTGCGGACTAAATCTAATCATTTCTACTGCAATGAAATATGTGCAGTAGAAATTTAAAAAATCACAATTCGTTACACTTTTCTTAAAAATAATTCCTATAAATTGCACTTATTGTCAGTAAATTAAGTTCTTTTAAGTTTTATTACCTTAGAATGAATTCTGGAGGTAATATGAAACTTAAACACTACCGATCTAATCAACAAAAGCGCCAGAGACATAAGACAGCAAAATTACTAAAACTTTTATCCATATCAGTGCTGTCTATCTATGTATTCACCTTGTTACCAAGTGTTCTTAATCTGAGGATAAATATCTCTTCATCTATTCCCTATGGTGTTTATAAAAGAGTAGACAAATATCCTCAAAAGGATGATTACATCTTGTTTTGCCTTGAGAATGAGCTTGCCAAAGTCAGTGTTGAAAGACGATACACGACAACAGGTAATTGCCCTTTTCAATCAGCTCCCATAGGAAAGAAAGTCGTTGCCGCGCAAGGTGATCTTGTAAAGATTAGTAAAGATGGTATTGAGGTTAATGGAAAGTTACTTTCAAACACTAGGCCTTCAACTTATGACTTATTAGAGCGCAAAATGCCTGAATATAGCATGAATAGATATCTTGATAATAATGAATTTATCGTAGCATCAACAAAAGAGAATTCCTATGACAGCAGATATTTTGGGATCGTAAGAGGAGAACAGATAAAAGGAGTGATTGAAATGATAATCCCGTCATAAAGACGGGATTAAAAAGCGATAAAACAGACTAAAACTTAGTCATCAACACGCTTGAATAGTAATGAGCCGTTAGTGCCACCGAAACCGAAGTTATTTGACATAGCGTACTCAATATCATGTTTCTGAGCTGTACCAGGAACAAGATTGAAATCACCAACTTCATCCTCAGGATTCTGAAGGTTGATGGTTGGAGGACAAATCTGATCCTTAATTGACATAACAGTAATAACAGCCTCAATAGCACCGGCGGCACCTAATAAGTGACCGGTCATTGACTTAGTTGAGCTCATGCAACAGTTCTTTGGAGCATCTCCGAAGATGCCCTTAACAGCGCGTAACTCTGATAAGTCACCAACTGAAGTTGAAGTACCGTGAGCGTTAATGTAATTAACCTGCTCTGGTTTTACGCCAGCATCCTTCAATGCGTGTACCATTGAACGAGCTGCGCCTTCACCTTCTGAAGGAGTTGCAGTCATATGATAAGCATCACCTGACATACCAAAGCCAACTAATTCAGCGTAAATCTTAGCGCCACGAGCCTTTGCATGCTCGTACTCTTCAAGTACTAATACACCTGAACCGTCGCCTAAAACGAAGCCATCACGATCCTTATCCCAAGGACGGGATGCGTGCTCTGGATCATCGTTACGATGTGATAGAGCCTTCATAGCTGCGAAACCGCCGATACCCATAGGGGTAGAGGCCTTTTCAGCACCACCACAAATCATTACATCTGCATCACCGTATGCAACTAAACGTGCAGATAAACCGATAGCATGAGTACCAGTAGCACAAGCTGTTACAGTTGATAAATTAGGACCACGAAGGCCTTTCATGATAGATAGCTGACCTGAAACCATGTTAATAATGGTTGATGGTACGAAGAATGGGCTGATACCGTGTGGACCACGAGCAGCAAGACCATTGATATTTTTCTCAATTAAGGTCAAACCACCAATACCAGAACCAATCATGGTTCCGATTCTATCGCGGTTCTGATCATTGATTTCTAGACCAGAATCATTGATAGCCATGATACCTGCAGCGATGCCGTACTGGATAAATAAATCCATCTTACGCTCATCTTTACGAGCAATGCCCCACTGTTCAGCATTAAAATCTTTAACAAGACCAGCGATTTTAACTGTGAAATCTGAAGTATCAAAGTGATCTATAGTGCCGATACCGCTTTTACCAGCTAATAGGTTCTTCCATGATTCTTCAAGTGTACCGCCTACTGGGCTTAGCATGCCCATACCGGTAACTACAACCCTACGTAATTGCACCGTTGGATCTCCGTAAATGTATTTGAAAAAAGAATGGAGATGAAATTCATCTCCAGTCTATTTAATAAATAACAGAAGATGGGATCCCCATCCCTATTGACGGATAATAACTAAAAGTTATTATTCCTTGTGATTGGTAATGTAATCAATAGCAGCCTGAACAGTATTGATCTTCTCTGCTTCCTCATCAGGAATATCAGTACCAAACTCTTCCTCTAAAGCCATAACTAGCTCTACAGTGTCCAGTGAGTCAGCGCCTAAATCATCTACGAAAGATGCCTCAGGTACAACATCTTCAGGCTTAACGCCTAACATGTCTACGATAATCTTCTTTACGCGCTCTTCAATATTGCTGTTGCTCATTTCTTTCCTTGATCAGACTGCAAAAATGCAGATACTGTCCTATTCAAATTAAAAGGGCCTGCCCAATGCTAGGTCCCAAAAAAACTTGTGCTAATTATATATGTTTTCTTTCAGTTTTGGTAGTAAATTATGCTTATATTTACAATAAAAAGTGACAGATCACATTATTAGCACAAAATTAAGTAAATATGACCATAAATGATACCCAATTATGGTCGCTAAAAATTAGTTGCAGTGTAAACCACCATTTACATCAATTGTAGAACCAGTGATGTATGATGCCATATCTGAAGCTAAGAAAACAGCTGACGCTGCAATATCATCTGCTGTTGCTGCTCTCTTTAATGGAATGGTGTTTGTCCAAGCCTTCAACTGCTCTTCATTTAATGCAGCAGTCATATCTGTTGCAACAAAACCTGGAGCAATACAGTTTACGGTAATACCACGAGAACCAACTTCTTTAGCTAATGATTTGCTAAAACCAATTAAACCAGCCTTAGCAGCTGAATAGTTACACTGACCTGCGTTACCATCCTGACCTACGATTGAAGCGATGTTGATAATTCTACCTGCACGCTTTTTCATCATAGGAGTTACACATAACTTAGCTAACTGTACGCAAGCAAATAAGTTACACTGTAAAACATCATTCCAGTCATTGTCTTTCATTCTCATGAACAGACCATCTCTGGTGATACCAGCATTGTTAATTAAAACATCTGGGCAAGTACCAGCTTCTGCAACAACTGCATTGAAGCAATCTTCAACTGACTGCTTATCTAATGAGTTCATTACAAAGCCCTTACCGTGACCATTCAAGTACTCAGTAATACCCTGTGCACCTTTCTCTGAGGTTGCTGTACCATATACTGTTGCACCTAACTGCTCAAAATTCTGAGCAATAGCTTTACCGATACCACGGCTAGCACCAGTTACGAAAACAACTTTGCCTTTAAAATCTAAATTAAACATTGTCATCTTACCTTTAAGCTAATTCTTCTAATGCTTTTGCTAAAGTAGCCTCATTGCATACATTAGCTGTACCTAAAGCTCTGTCGATTCTACGAGCAAGACCGCTTAAAACTTTGTTAGGACCAACTTCAACTAAGGTCTCAACGCCTTCAGCCTTTAAAGCCTGTACAGTCTCAACCCAACGTACTGGCTGAGTTAATTGTTTTACTAGAGCATCGATTATGTCAGAAGCTTTTACAACTGGCTTTGCATAAGCATTTGCATATACAGGGATCTGTGCATCTTTTACATTGATCTCTTTTAAAGCTGCTTCCAATCTGTCAGCAGCAGGCTGCATTAGAGGGCAGTGAGATGGAGCAGATACTGCTAAAGGTACAACTCTTTTTGCACCTAAAGTTGTAAATTCAGCACAAGCCCTATCAACAGCTTCTTTATTACCTGAAATTACAACTTGACCTGGAGTATTGAAATTTGCAGCCCAAACTTTGAATTTATCATCAGATACTTTCTTGCAGGTATCAATGATAACCTGATCTTCTAAACCTAAAATTGCAGCCATAGCGCCAACGCCTGCAGGAACAGCTTCCTGCATTGCCTGACCACGAAGTCTTACTAACTTAACAGCGTCTTTAAAATCAATAGCGCCAGCTGCAACTAATGCACTGTACTCGCCTAATGAGTGACCAGCTAAAGCTGCTGGTTTTTCAGCCTTTGACATTAAAACTCTAAATGCTGCAACAGATGCAGTTAAAATAGCAGGTTGAGTTACTTCAGTCTTGTTTAACTCAGCCTCAGGACCATTTAAAGTGATGTTCTTTAAATCATAGCCTAATGCTTCGTTAGCCTCAGCATAAGTTTTTGCAACAATTTCATTGTCCATGAAATCAGCAAACATACCAACACTCTGGGATCCCTGACCAGGAAATACAGCTGCATATTTTTTCATATTTATCTCCTAAAAAAGCACAGTAGATTTCACTGCGCTTTTGATTAAAAAGATTAGTAGCGGATAAGAGCAGAGCCCCAGGTAAAACCACCACCAAAAGACTCTAGTAACAGAACATCGCCACGCTTAATTCTGCCAGAACGGATACCTTCATCTAAAGCTAAGCCTACAGAAGGAGCTGAGGTATTACCCTGTTTATCTAGAGTAACGATAACTTGAGACATATCCATCTTTAACTTTCTTGCAGTAGCTGCAATAATTCTCAAGTTAGCCTGATGAGGTACTAAAAAATCAAGATCTTCAGCACTCATGTTACCTTTTTCTAAAGTTTTGTTCACAAGAGATGCTAAAACTGTAACTGCATGTTTGAATACATCATTACCTTTCATGTATAACCATGAACTGTTTGATGTATCTTCACCACGCCTTGGATATGCTAAAGAAAGTAATGGACCATACTTAGCATCTGCTGACATATGAACAGCGATGGTGCCTTCTGTCTCTGATTGGCCTAATACACAAGCAGCTGCACCGTCTCCAAATAGAACAATAGTAGTTCTGTCATTTGGATCACATGCTCTAGACATTAAGTCAGCTGCAACAACAAGAACTTTTTTAGCCTGACCTGACATAATCATAGAATGAGCTAAGGCATAGCCATAGCTAAAGCCTGAACAAGCTGCTGCAAGATCAAAAGCAGGACAATCTGAAATTCCTACTAATCCAGAAATTTCACAAGCTGTTGAAGGGAAAGCATTCTGTGATGAGGTTGTAGCACAGATAACTAAATCAATCTCGCTAGGATCTGTATTAGCAGCTTCTAATGCTCTACGAGCAGCTATTGCGCCCATAGATGCAGCAGTTTCGTCAGGAGCAGCGATTCTTCTCTCGCTAATACCTGTACGTTCTAAAATCCACTCGTTTGATGTGTCTACCATACGCTCTAAATCAGCGTTGGTACGTATCTGTTCTGGCAAGTAACTGCCTGTTCCAAGAATTCTGGTAAACAATGAATTCTCCAAATAATGCAATTAAACAATTTGACTATTTTATACAAGATGAGGCTAAATTTCCATGAACTAGACGGATTTTTTGAGCTCTTCCTTGATAGAATCAATAAGATTAAGCCTTGCAAGTTTTACTGTACCTGCCAGAGCCACAGCTACAGCTTCTTTACCTGCACTAGCATGGCTCTTAACAACTAAACCATCTACTCCTAATAGTAGAGAACCGTTGTACTGCCAAGGAACTAGCCAATCAGGTCTTGCCAGCTTTGAAAAGAATTTTTTGATGCCAGTTGCGTTCAAGAATGCAGAAGCTACACCTTCAGCTGCCTTTAGTGCAACATTTCCGGTAAAGCCATCAGTTACGATTACATCAGCTTCATCTGTAAAGAGTTTGTCTGCTTCAACAAAACCGCAACAGTTGATGCGTTTTACCTGTTCTATAAGGTCACGTCCATCTTTTACTAAAGGGTTGCCTTTATTGCGCTCAGATCCAACATTTAGCACACATACTCGAGGATGTTCCTCAGAATACATAACTTTATATGCAGCATTGCCTAATAGCGCAAAAGACAGAAGATCTTTACTCTTACTTTGGGCATTAGCACCTAGGTCTAACATCAAAGAATACTTCTCAGGACCAGCTGGAATTCTAGCGCATAAAGCAGGTCTCATGTTTTCTACAGTTCCCAAAATATGTCTTGATAAGGCTACCAAAGGACCTGTACCGCCACTAGAAACAACAACATCAGCTTTCTTGTCACGTACAGCTTCAATAGCTTTACGCATTGCAGAATTGTAATAACCTTCTAAAACCTTGCGAGGGTCTTCATCTTGAGGAATACATTCTGGCGCTGAAAAAAACTCATAACGCTTAGCGTCGATTTTTTCTTGAGACAAAGCTTGCTTAAGTTTTTGTCCACCATAGACCAAAAGTCTTAAGCTAGGATTCAAAACTAAAGCGAAACGAACGGCACTTGCAACGCTTCTAGCATCAACGTTATCACCACCGGTTCCATCTAAAGCTACAGTTACTAAATTCTGATCCTGCACAATTTAAAAAGGGCGTAGCGAGACTTAGTCTCGACGCCCTTCTCCATAAAATACTTAAAAAGAATTATTTGTTCTCACAAATTATTTCTTTGATGCTAAGAACTCTTTCTTAGACATTAAAGGCTTTGCTGGGGTAAGATTTAACTTCTCACCACGATAGTAACCGCCCTCGGTAACATTGTGACGAATATGAACTTCTTCTGAAGTCTTATCTACTGATAATGCTAATGCTGATAAAGCATCGTGTGAACGACGCATGTCACGACGTGAACGGGACTTATGGGTCTGCTGAACAGCCATGTTTTTGTCTCCTAAATATTACTACTTTTGCGGAGATCAATAACCCCGCTAACTTTATTTATTAACCAACTGCAGCCACAGTCTGTGGCACTAATCGCGGTATTATACTGATAATGATTTACCATTTCAAGCAAAAATTGAACATTCAAAACATTAATAGCTATGTTCAAGCTGTACCGCAATCCATAATGCAATCAACCAATTAATAAGCTCCTATTAATTGACCTTATTAATTACCTTTTAATTGATCTTTTAGTGATGCTAACTTTGCAAATGGGTTATCATCCTCACATTTTTCGATTTTTCCAAAAGACCAATCACTATCCTGAGATACACAATTTTCATCACCTTCATCATGAGATGTAATGTATGGAATTTCAAGTAATAAACAATCTTCTAAAAAGTTTAAAAGATTAAAAGAGCCATCCTCGTTAAGTTCAACGATATCCAACTTTTCATCAATTTTCAAACTTTTTGCTTTCTGTTCGTCACAGGTTGAGAGGAAAGAACTTTCTAAATCTTTATCAAATTCTTTTTGGCATCTTTGGCAGATAAAAGTTACATTAGCCTTAATTGAACCTTCTATAGTTCTAAGGCCCTGCATATCTACATAGAATTTAAACTCTGCCTGTACAGGACCATTTACTCTTACACAGGCACCCTGTAGTCTTTTCAGGTTCTCAGGATCAATTTTGGTACTGTAACTTGCCTCTTGAGAAGAAAGCTTGTCAAAATTAACATTTTCTGTAAATGACAAATCTGTCATATATTCGTATCTCCTGACCTTTATTTTCAAATTTTGCGATACAAGTTTCGATACAAACTATGTATATTGAACACAAAAGTATACACTAGTGTTATGTATTTATCGAATTTTGGGTGCATTATGTTTTCAAAGGCTCTCTTAAAAATCTGTTTTACAACTTCTGTTCTCTTAGGAGCAAGCTTTAGTTTTTCAGCAAATGCTTACACTTTTACTGAGAAGGTTGCTACAAAACACTTTGCTTTATATGAGGTAATTTTAGGTAAAGGTGAAGTTTACGACAGTAGCTTAAAAAACATAATTGCAAATGATGTTGCAAGAAAAGGTAAATACCAGGCAACAGCCGCAATCTTTGATACAGGTTCAAAAGGTATGTCTGGCACCATCGCAGAACCTATGTTAGGTGTTATTACTGCAGAGAACTATTCACAAAACGCAAGTTCTAACATTACCTTTGACGATAATGCTAAGCATGCTACCTATGCAGGTATCTATCTTACCTTCAAACAGTTTTCAACTATTGCTGATAACAAGAATTTAAGTCAGCTTATCTCTGAGTTAGTTTCTTTTCCTCTTGTGATCTCTCAAGTTCCACTTGAAATGGTCTCAAAGAACTATCGTGGTGAGCTGTTCTATACCACAGACAGCAGAGCTTTAATTTTCGATTTTGCTCCAATTGACAGTGTTTACTATACAAAAGCTCAGATGGCAAAAGTAAAGAAAGATTGCAAAGTTAATCTTCTTGCAATTGCTGATAGAACTGTAAACAGACTTCCTTTCTTTATCAGCGCTCATGGTGCTGTTAACGATATTTTATGTAATTAGTTGAAGAACATGTAAAAAAGCAGATCTAAAAGATAGTATAGCCCCAGAAATTGATCACTTAAGTTTATAGGTCATACTAACAGAATTTAAGGCTTGTTTCCTAAAATTAATTGGAGACAGGCCTTTTAACTTCTTACATACTCTGTCAGAGTTATACCAGTTTATATAATCTTTAATGGCTTTTTCTAAGTCATTTAAATCTTTAAATGTCTTTTCCTTACCATAAAACATTTCAACCTTCATCCTGCCAAAGAATATCTCAATCATGATGTTGTCATGAGTAGTAGCTTTCCTTGACATGCTTTGGATTAGGTTATGCTTTTTAAGCCAGTTGCAATAATGCATATGTTGATACTGCCAGCCTTGATCTGAATGAACCAAAGCTCCAGAGACTTTATTCTCTTCTAGTACATTTTCAAATCTATTTAGCATACGGTTAATCAGGTCAAAGGATGTGTGTCTGGCAACATCATAGGCAACAATCTCATTTGTACACATATCAATGATTGGAGACAGATATAGCTTTCCTTCTGCAATAGCAAATTCAGTAATATCAGTTGCGAAGCTGGTCATTGGCTTAGCAGGATTGAATTCTCTGTTAAGGATGTTTGGAGCAATCTTCCCAACAGTACCTTTGTAAGAGTTGTATTTCTTATATGCTCTAGGATGGGCTCCCTGAAGCTGCAGATGATGCATCAGCTTATGAACTGTCTTGTGGTTCAGATGCATGCCCTGGTTGTGTAAGGCATACATTACACGTCTATATCCATAGCGTTCCTTGCTATCAGAATGAATCTTCCTGATTGCAGCAATCTGCTCACTATAGACTGCATCTAAACATTTAGAAGGTGCTTTACGTAGCTGGTAAAGGTATGAGCCTCTACTCATCTGAGCTTCTTCTAAAAGCATTTTGAATGGGTATTTAGGCCTTAGCTCAAGCACTAATTGTGCTTTTATTTGTTGGTTTTCTTTCTTAGATAATCTTGGGCTAAGGCCTCGAATTTTTTTGAGAATTCTTCATGGCAGCGAAGTCTTAAAAGTTCTTCTTTTAAGGCTTTTATCTCTTCCTTTGTATACTCTTCTTTATCGGAACTTAACAGACTGTCTAGGTTAACTTTATTTTTGTTAGCCTTGACTTCATCTTTCTTTGGTCTGCCAGTTTTCTTCATATTTCTCAGTCCTTCTTCTCCCTTTGACTGATAAATATCATACCAACTTTTTACTGTTGAAAGATTTTTTAATGGTGTGGACCCACTAAGCTGAAGATGCTAAAAACAGATTAACTGTGTA